>Ga0206820_1056_pt1 | contig 25588 bp, 21 predicted proteins | sample Alteio_BWOrgCont_84_FD_152857 | JGI IMG/M metagenome (GOLD analysis project Ga0206820, IMG submission 152857) | Enriched cells from forest soil in Barre Woods Harvard Forest LTER site, Petersham, Massachusetts, United States -... | ecosystem: Environmental > Terrestrial > Soil > Temperate forest >...
TCATTAATATCCGCAACGATAACACGATTCTGCCCGTTCCGATGTCCGGATAGGGTAGTTAGACGGTAACTCTGATAAGCGGATACAGCAGTCCAGAGGCTGGGATGTGTAACAATAAGGTAGGCCGAATCCAGCGAACCATAAGTACCCTTGAAATCGGTAAACAGGCCGGCAGTTGGAGATCCATAGGATCCTACGGGTTTAAGACTAGTGACCCGATTTACCTGTGCATCTCCTGTTATATAACATTGTCTTACCCTCGCATTCAGATAGGGAAGTAGTGCATTAAACAGAAGCCCGTTTTTAGCAATCCCAGCTGGTATGCGCAAATGATTTGTCAAATCATACAGTCTTACAGAATCTCCGTTATTGATCGTCAAACCTGTTATACTCAAAAGTGATTTCGCACCTGGAGTAGCCGGAGGCGGAATAGCCATCAGGAAAGAAGAAGCATTTTCCAGGTTATACGTATGTGGATACGTTATAGAAATATAGGATACCCCTATCGTTCCGGGAGAATTTAGATTCGCAACGGTCTGTGTCGAAAATGTAAAACCGGTAGATATAGATCCCAGTTGGTCAGGAGTAAAGCTGTTTGTTCGCCGGATAGCAGGGTAACCATAAAACAACGTGTCAAACAAAGGGATGTTTCCCGAAGATCCTGTATAAGCACAGGACACATGATGATCAGGACTGAAGCAACCAATTCCACTATAGGGATCAGGACAATCCCCGTCCTGTGAAGCTCCGACATAAACCATTGTACAATGTGCCGCAGGCCCGGGCAAATAAACATTTTTAGTAGAAACCGGATAACTGGCCGAACCTGGTGCGGAAATCGAAGCGTCAAAATACCCTTCCGACTGGGTATATTGCGGATCGGTAATGCCTGATCCGGAAGAAGTGGTTGCGCCCTCATAATAGCTCCGGGATGGAGCAACAACGGAATTACACAGGAAATAATTACTGAGAATATTAGAAGGGCTACTGAAGGTGGTATCATCTATAGATACCATTCGGAGATTAGTCGTCGAACTATTCCAGGTCAGGAAATAAATAGCCGTATCGTTGAATAAACTATAATATGGATTTGGCAGAAAATGGATATTGATATAAAGCGAAGAATCATAGGAAGCGTCGTTGTGCTTTCCATAAAATTCAACATAGTCGCCTTTATTAAATACTCCGTCTGCTTCACCCTGAACGTAGATGTTTTGTTGAAGTCCCTTGTTAAAAATTTGAAAATTTTTAGGATTAACTCCTCCGGTTCCTATAGGAATACCGGAAGAAACAAGCGCCGAAGAGTCGATCCGGTAAATGCCATCCTGGGCTACCTTTATTTTGTAATATTTCTGATTAAAGCTGATCCACTCGTTCGAATATGTTTGCGCTCTTACCAGCAAGGAAGAGAAAAGAAGGAAAAAAAGCAAATGGTATAGTAAAGATTTTTGCATCGAAAACCATGAACTATTTATGCGGATGCTTATTGATATCAAGCTTTACAGAAAACACATTTGAATAAAGCGAAACGGATTGATCTCCGATGTCTGTTAAAGCATAATCCAGGCTTATATTCCTGAATCGAACGCCAACACCTATGCTTGGCTGAAAGGTATGGATGGTTTCACCCAGGATATCCGTCGTCGTTTGAAAATCTCCAATACCTGCTCTTAAAAAAATGAAATTCTTATACCCCGCTTCAACGCCTATACGCGGATCAATACTCGCAATATTGCCCCCAATCAGAACATTGCGTTCTCCGTCAAAAGTCGTATTTAAATCTACTTCAGCCAGGATGGAAAAATTCTGCTTAAATTCAAATTTTCTTGCAAAGCCCAATACAAGACTCGGCAACGTTACTTCTACGGAATTAACAGGTAGTTGGTTACCCGTTGCCTGAAAAACAGACTGCATATCACTGGAAAGATTATAACTCCAGGCATTAAAGGTAGAAGTGACATCTCTTAGCATGGCAGCAAATTTCCATTTTTTATAATCATACTGGGCAGCAGCATCCAGGCCAAAGCCCCAGGCCCCCGCAAAATCCCCTACAATTCTGCGGATAACTTTCACATTGCCACCTAAACGCAGACCCGGTATTTTGAGCTTTCTTGCGTAGGAAAACAAAAACGCATAATCAGCAGATGAAAAAGTAGAGATATTGTTATAATTCACATTTCCACTGGGGTCAATGAGCAGGGTCGTATTGGGTATGTCGTCAACCCCGAAACGAATAACACTAAACGCCGCTACACTCGAAGTGTCAATGCGTTTAGCTATGGTTCCATAATCATATTTCGCTATTCCTGCGAAATATTCGGCATGCATCATGGAAACTTCCAGATCACTCTTTATTTGCAGCAAGCCTGCCGGATTCCAATAAGCCGCAGTGGCATCATTTACTGTGGCAACTGTAGCATTTGACATCCCCAGCGCTCTGGCCCCGACGCCTATTTGTAAAAATTCGTTACTATACGTTGGAGTTTGAGCCCGGGCTACGTTATTCCATAAAACGAACGTTACCCAGAATAAAGTAATATTAACTATCCGCATACCTCTTATAAAGTTAAGAATAAATTTGATTATCAACCGGTTAACGCAACTTCAGGGTAAATATTGCCGCAGTTGAAAAGCAAATTTTTCAGAAAACAAAAAGGCCCCCTCTTTGTTGAGGTGGCCTGGATTGGCAAAGTAACGTTTGTCCCGGCAACATTCACAATCCAGGTCATCGATAAACGGAAGTTTATTGTCCTGAGCTATCTTTTTAAGATCCTTCATTAATTGCATACCCTTAGCATTCTCTATCGCTTTATGATAAAGCGGAGTCGTGGCTAAAATAAGCTGAATATGATTATTCCGGCACAAAAGCATCAATTCACGTAGGTTCTTTACGAACGAGTCTGACAATTCATAATTCGCAGCAGCATAGTAAGCCTTTTCCAGATTGACCTCTGTCTTCATATATTCAGGGCTAAAACCTTTTATATACATTTTATCCTGCTCATTGGGTTTACCTGACCAGCCCCGCAGAGAAGCCGATAAATAATAATCGTTCATATAAGGCATGCTGCAAAATGGCAGCCATTTAAAGCAGCGAAAACGCGAATCGGCAAACTCCAGGTATTCATCGAGCTTTTTGTTAAAAAACAGGTAGGCAAAATATTTTGGAAAATCATACACACTGTCATGAACGGAAGCTGCTTTTTGAATGTCAATATTCAATACAACGATGCAGGGAGGGACGCTATGCACAAGGTAGGATTTTAGTACGGCCATACTTTGTTCAAGTCCTGCTCCGGCCTGCCCCGCATTAAAACTAGTTAAACCCGTTATTGAATCGATGATGGAAGGCACGAAATGCGATTCGGCGCGGGATGAACCTATGAATAGGGTATTATAGCTGTTTGGTTTTATGAAAATGGTTGTGAGCTTATCAAATTCGCCCGATTTATTTTTTCGCAAACCTGCATAGATGAGTTCACGCACACCACTCAGTAAACCCAAAACAATAAAAATATAAAAAGCACTGCGCTTCATAAAATTTTCAATCAAAAATGCGTATAAATAAATCCGTTTGCATCAAATTTTCCCAAAACAAAAATCAATACGAAAACCAGCACATAAAAAAAGGGTTTAAGGGGCACCACCTGCCAACGGATCGTGGCTGGACCAAACACCCCTTCCTCCTTCAATTCCTTTAAAAATAAAAACACGATAAGGCCACATCCAATCAGTAAAGAAAAAAACGAATGGACAGTAATTAATTCCTGTAATGTGAACTTCCAGTTATAATTGAAGGAGAATATTTTTTTATAGAAAACAATCAGGTCTGCCATGCATCCCGCACGAAAGGGGACAATAGCCAGGGTATAAAAGGCAATAAGGTAGATCCAGCCAAAAAAGAAAAACTTTCGGGGAAGTCTGATTTTCTTACTTATTAAAAATTCCAATGTATAAACAAGTCCATGTAGGGCACCCCAGATTAAAAACAAAGAACTGGCTCCGTGCCACAGTCCGCTTACAACAAATACTACAAAAATACCAAACAGCCAAAATACATACGAACGGCTTCGGCCCACAAGACCAAAATACAGGTAATCACGAAACCAGGAAGTAAGTGAAATATTATTGCGTTTCCAAAAATCCATAAGTGAATGCGACAAAAGCGGTCTGCACCAGTTGAGAGAAAGTTTCATGCCAAATAATAAGGCGACTCCGGTCGCAATATCCGTGTAACCGGAAAAATCAGTATATACCTGCACAACAAAAAAGAAAGCGATAACCAATAAAGTTAAACCCGAATAGTGCGAGGGTTCTGCAAAAACAGGATTAACGAATTCAGCAAGCCGGTCGGCAATCACCATTTTCTTAAAGAAACCCCAGGTAATTATTCTTACAGCAGAGATCAGACACTCCCTTGTCAACTGATGCATGACGAAAAATTGCGGCATAAGGTTTGAAAAACGTTCGACAGGCCCCGATAACACAATTGGGAAAAAAGAAGAAAACAATGTAAATCTAACAAGGTTCGTTTCTGGTTCTGCCTTCTTCCGGTAAACATCAATCACATATCCGGTTAATTGCAACGAATAATAAGAAATCCCTATAGGAACGATCCAACCCTTATTAAAAAATCCCAGGTATTTAAATACGAATAAGCCGCCAATGTTGGCAATTATAGCAAGCCACAACCAGAATTTGCTGTTTTTACCTTCTCCCGAAAATAGCCGAATAGCGGAATAATAGCTGATCAAACTGAGTAGTAACAGTACGAGAGCAAATTCCATGCTCCAGCTTATATAAAAATAATACCCCGCAGCAAGCAATATTTTCCATCGGTATTTATGAGCAAAAGACCAGTAGAGCAGGAACACGACCGTTAAAAAATAGATAAAATGCAGGGAATTAAACAGCACGTTTCGGAAATTTATCGAACAGTAACACAAGGATGATCATAAATAAAGGAAATACAGGCGTTTTATACCGCATGAGCGCACCTAAAATAGGAGTCAGCCAGCCAAAAAGCACATAATACCCTGCGACTACCAGTACGCAAAACCAAAATGCAGGTTCCTGAAAAATTACCTTATTCGTGAAGAATAAACTTAAGAGCAGTAAGAGCAGAAAAATCGCATTCTGGATTGCCATAAAAAGCACAAGGGTATTTTTGCTTTCACCTATAAAAGGTCTTGTCAAAGCATTCATAAAAGCCGTTGGAGCACTTTTTATAAAACTTAAGGGGCTGGCACTCAGTATAGGGATCTGAATACTTTGCTTCACAGGTACGGCCATAGAATATAAGTGATAGTAGAGCGTATCTTCACTGCCCTTTACATAAATGGTGTCTGTCCACTTAGGGATGTTGTAATAAAAGTAAGAAGATCCTCTTCTCAGTTTGTAGACGGAGTCCGTGATTTGCTCCAGCACCTGTTTTCTTTTATCGTAGGAAATGAAAATTATTTTACCGTGCCCCTCTAAAAAAACACCTCCGTTTGAAATATTTATATAATTGGACTGTTTGGTCACAAGTGTTTTAAAATAATCATGTGAAGTGAATCCTGCGAGCAAAACTGTTCCAGCAAAAACCAATAAAATGACCAGAATAAAATTGATCACCACGGGCCAGATGGTAATTTTAAAACTCATATACCAGGCGGTGCAGCCCATAAGAACGAATACAGCCAGTGCTAATTTAATCGTTGCCAGTAAAAACAAAAATGAAATGGAAAGCAAACAATAACAAAGACCTTTTACTTTTCTGCTACTCGTTTTATCCGGACAAAGGAGTTGATGAAGATAATAGATCGCAAATCCCATTGCAAACAGTATAAAACTCTCCTTTATCACTCCGGAGCCCCAAAAAAGCACAATCGGCCCGAGACAAATACTGAGGAATAAGAGTTTTTTCTTTCTTTCTGCATACACTTCGAATGTTTTATAGAGTGCCGTTAAACCTGCGAAAGACAATAGGTTAATAAATACACTGTGTACCTGGTAATATCCACAGGAAAATAACCGGAATAAGGCATTGAGCCTAACCATCGTATGGTTTTCAAAATTAAACGAATTTTCAAAACGCGGGGACCATACCTGCATTTTAGAATAATACAAATCCTGGAAATGCGCGGTTGAATCGAACCCAAAAACCATTTTTAAAAAATCTGCCGGATGATGTCTTAAAGCATCAAACATAATTTCACTGTCGTCAAAGTACTTATAGATATCCGCCTCGCTGCGGATCTTGTAGTAAAACGTATATACATACCAAAAAACGACACCACAGACTACTTTCAAAACAAAAACTCCCGATATCCAGACCGGCGGAATGCCTGTTAACCGGAAAAACGAAAGACGGGAAATAAGCCAAAGAAATAAAAGCAGGTAAGCAATCGACAGAAAAATTTCCAATCAGTAAAATTTATGATCCGGGTAAATTTAATGAATAAAAACTTCAGTAAGTTTGCATACGTGAAAATCAAAAAGAACATTCCTAATGCGATTACCTGTCTGAATCTTCTTTGCGGATGTTTGGGAATAATTTTATCGGTACGCTATAGCGACCATTTAAAATACGCCTCTATACTTATTGGACTGGCCTCAATTTTCGATTTTATGGATGGTCTTGTTGCGCGCTTGTTACAGGTACATTCCGAAATTGGAAAACAACTGGATTCATTGGCGGATATGGTAAGCTTTGGCTTACTACCGGGGTTCATCATGCTACGACTCATTAATGAATCCTTTCAAAGTATACACCAAAACTCTTTGCACCTGGAATATACCGCATTACTGATCCCTGTTTTTTCGGCGATCCGCCTGGCAAAATTCAATATTGACACACGCCAGGTTGATTCATTCATTGGGGTTCCGACTCCGGCGAATAGTCTCTTGATTGCTTCTTTCCCTTTTATTGCTGCCATTAATCCCTGGCTACTGATAACAGTAACTATTACAATGAGCTGTTTATTGGTTTCTGAAATTCCCTTATTTGCACTGAAATTCAAAAACTTTGGTTGGTCAGACAACAAGATACGCTACGTTTTCATCGGATTAAGTATCTCCTTGCTTGTCCTTCTCCAATTTATAGCTATTCCGCTTATTATTTTGTTATACATTCTTCTTTCAGTTGGAAACAATCTTTCAACTAAATCTGCAAAGACATGAACGGCTTTTTATTACTTTAGCCTAATCCAATGGGGATTTACCTGCTCATATTCACGACTTCTTTTTTTGTGGTGTTACTTTCCACCCCGGCCCTTCTTCGGGTGGCCATTTTAAAACGTCTTTTCGATGAGCCGAAAGAAGACCGTAAGATTCACAAGCGACTGATCCCGACAATCGGTGGAATTATCATCTTCGCCGCCACCCTCTTCGCTTTCGCGTTATGGTTTCCTTTCGACGACATTCATATACCATCGCAGCAAACACGGGCAGTAAGTGATTTCAAATTTTTGGTGGCAACGATATTAATCCTGTTTTTTGTAGGAGTAAAAGATGATATTATCGGTACTGCACCCATGAAGAAATTAGTGGCTCACGTAATTGTCGGCCTTGTACTGGTTTTAATGGCAGATATAAAGATCACCGGTTTTCATGGACTTTTTGGTTTACGGGAACTTCCTGAATGGGGGCAAATATTTCTTTCCCTTTTTACTTATATCGTAGTCGTAAATGCGTTTAACCTCATAGACGGGGTCGACGGCCTGGCGGCTGGTATCGGCACTATCTGTGGATTGGCCTTTGGAACATGGTTCTATATGGTGGGTGAACCGGCTATGTCCGCCCTCGCATTTTCACTCTCGGGCTCATTGGTGGGCTTCCTGGTTTTTAATTTTTCCCCGGCAAAAATTTTCATGGGCGATTCCGGATCATTGCCCATTGGCTTAATCATTTGTGTCCTGGCTGTTCGTGTTATTGAATACAAGGTTCCCGATTCGCTCATCGATTTTAATGTAAATGGTTTATCGGAAATGGTCAGTAACATATCCAAACCCATTTTTGTAATGGCAGTATTGTGCTATCCGCTGATTGATACGCTGAGAATATTCATTTACCGGACAATCCGGGGTCTTTCTCCATTTTCCGCTGATCGCAATCACATTCATCACCGTTTGATTGACATCGGATTGACCCACAGGGGAACAGCCATCACTCTTTACATTTACAACATATTGGTTATTACGACAGCCATTTTAACCCGCAACCTGGATCCTTCCTATGCTTTTATTATTGTGGGATTCGTAGCGATTGGGCTGCTGCAAATTCCCTTTTTAATAAAAAAAGTAAAGAATCGCAGCAACGGATGAAAAAGTATCTGTTTTTTTCACTACTCATTCCTTTCATTTCACTTAAATCTCAAAGCGTTTACGCACCCTTAAACAGCGATTATTACAATTTAATTGACCGGCTCGATATCAAGGGATATTCGGGAAACATAGCCACTTCGGTAAAACCTTTTTTAAGAAAGGACATTGCCTCCTTATCCGATGCGCTTTCCAAAGACAGCTTGATTCGCTTTTCCAGAGTTGATAAACAGAACTTACACTACCTTCAGAATGACAATTGGGAATGGAGCACGGAAAAAGATTCAGGCAATAGTAAAAAACCATTATGGGGGGAGATCTATCGAAAAAGAAATGCCTTCTATGCAATCAATAATAAGGACTTCCTGTTACAGATAAATCCGGTAGCCTCTTTTTCCTACGGACGTGATAATTCGCAAACTACTTATTTAAACACAAGAGGGTTTGAACTCAGGGGCATGGTTGATGAAAGAATCGGCTTTTACACCTTTCTTACAGACAATCAGGCCGCTTTCCCGCAATATGTGGACACCAGGATAGCCGCAACAGGTGTGATTCCGGGAGAGGGCTTTTGGAAAAGTTTTAAAACGAACGGGTATGATTTTTACACAGCTAACGGTTATGTCGACTTTAAAATTACCAAACATATCAGTACACAATTTGGCCAGGATAAAAATTTCATTGGTGATGGCTACCGTTCATTGATGTTGTCTGACAACTCCAGCAACTACCTGTTCTGGAAGATAGACACTAAAATAGGCAAACTGGAATACCTTAATATTTTTGCAGAAATGACAGCAGATCCATCGGGAAGTCCGGGAGGAACACCTGGAGATGTTTTTTATCCCCGTAAATACATGGCCCTTCACTATTTAAATTTAAAACTTACAAAAAAATTCAGTATTGGTTTGTTTGAATCGGTAACTTTTGGGAATACAGATTCCCTGCATAACAGGGGGTTCGATCTTAATTATTTAAACCCCGTCATCTTTTACAATGCAGTTGAAAATGGACTCGGCGCTCCGGACAAAGATCATATAGGAATCAACTGGAAATGGAATTTCCTGCAGCATTTTTCACTCTATGGAACAGTGCTTTTAGATGAATTTAACATTTCCCAACTGCGTGCGGGAACAGGATGGTGGGGGAACAAACAAGCCGGGCAACTGGGTCTGAAATACATCGATATTTTTGGTATTTCTAACCTGGATTTACAATTAGAAGCCGACATAGTTCCGCCTTACACCTACTCCACTTATTCATTTTCAAAAACAACCAATTACTCCTATTATGCGAACTATTCAAACTATGGCCAAGCACTGGCCGATCCCAATGGAGCTAATTTTTATGAATATATAGGAATACTCAGATACCAGCCTTTTTACAGATTTTCATTCACAGGCAAATTGTTATATACGATTATAGGGCTTGATCCCCCTTCCGGAAACCCACCTCAGAATTGGGGCAGTAATATTATGCTATCGAATACCACACGTGTTCAGGATTATGGAAATTACATCACTCAAGGCGTCCGAACGACGATTTTGTATTTCAGTTTTACGACTTCTTATCAATTGACACACAATATGTTCATAGATTTGACGGCAATTATAAGGCAGGAGAGCAGCCAATTAACCTCCTATGGCAGTTCTGACAATATCGTATCAGTAGCTTTCCGATGGAATATCGCCCAACGCCTTCAAGATTTTTGATGCTTTGTGTGTAATTTTGTGAAAAATCACGTAGGTTTGTTGGCTCAACCTGAAAAGACCATGGTAAATAAAAGCATTGTCATTTTAATTATTGCCGTTATATTGACCTCCTGTGGGTCGGATACGAATAAAAATGAGGCTGCCGCGATTGACACAACCTCCTCTTCTGCCAATTCCAAAGAATTGATGAAGGCCCAGCAAATTCTATACACATTGCCCTCACCGGTAGAGGCCGCAGCCTTGATGAAATTATCCGGAGCTACCTTTGATCTTTCAACACTTAATCCAACTGCGAATGTTTCCAAATATACCTCTAATGAGAGTAAGTCATTGAACCTGGGAGTATATGGGACGGATCTTGTTTACGCCAATATTTTTGAGCAAACCCAGGAATCGGCGGATTATTTTAAATGCGCCAATACATTGGCCACGGCTCTTGGCATCAATAATGCTTTTGGAGAAAATACATTTCAGCGGGTAAAAGCCAATATGCAAAACAGGGATTCCCTGATGGCTATTATTGCGGAAGCCAGCCTGGAGGCCGATGCTTATTTTAAGGAAAATGAACGTCCGGCCGCATCAGCACTGGTAGCAGTAGGAGGATGGATAGAAGGCTTATACATAGCGACTACCATTGCCAACAAAACTAAAAATGGAGAGATTATACAACGCGTTGCTGAACAAAAAAATTCCATTAACAACCTGATCGGACTGGTAGAAAGTTTCGGCTCAGAAAAAGGCCTTAGCCCTGTCTTAGGAGACCTGAAGGAAATCAAACTATTATTTGATGCCCTTGAAGTTAAAAAGGGAACCACCTCAAAACCTGTTGGGAATGACCGGACGCCTACTATTGGCGTAAGCAAACACATCGAAATGACACCCGAACAGCTAAAAGCTATTTCGGAAAAAGTAGGATCGATCAGGAACAAAATTATTAAGTAAACTATTTCAATTTATTACAGCTATGAATACCGTTAAGAAAACTGTTAGTCTTTTATTTCTGCTAAGTATAATCACACTTACTGCTTCCGCACAATGCAAAGGCCTTGTAAAAAAAAATATGGCCCGCCTGGCTCCATTCACTCACAACGGTCAATTGAACAGTGCTTCTCTTCCGGAAGGAGGAGTAGTTGATTTTAAATTGACCTGTTATACCGGCTTGACCTACCGCCTCGCCCTGGCAGCAGATCCTGTTCTGGGAAAAGTATCTTTCCGGGTATTGGATGAGGATAATAATGAGGTATATAACAGCAACGACGACAATACAACAAGTTGGGATTTTAACGTAGGTTCCTCTCAGGAATTAACGGTAGAAATAAGTGTTCCCTTAACCGATAAATCCATCAGAGGATGTGTCGCATTGCTGGTTGGGTTCAAACAGCCAAAAAGCGTTGGTGGATTGAGACCGATGTAAATCCCTAAATTAGGGAATAGCGAATAGCCAATAGGGAATAGGGAATAGGGAAACTCACTACTATTCGCTATTACTCACCTTATCTATCTTATTTATCAGAGTTCATAAATACTTCGCTTCGCTCAGTATTTATTCGCATCATTTTTTATTTTTCTTCAGTGCTCATGAATCCGCTATTGGCGGATTTCCCTATTGGCTATTCGCTATTGCCTATTCGCTGAATTAGAAATTACTCAATCACCCTCTTCCTGAATTCCCTTAAAAATTTTGTAGCATATACAAAATCGACCAGTTCCTTTTTACCGGCATGCAAAATTTGTTCTTTATTGCCCTTCCATAAAATATCACCCTTATACAAAAAAGCAATATTATCACCGATTTCAAGCACGGAATTCATATCATGCGTAATAACAATCGTGGTGATATTATACTCGTAGGTAATTTCTTTGATCAACTCATCGATTACAATGGACGTGATCGGGTCAAGGCCGGAATTGGGTTCATCGCAGATCAGGTACCTCGGTGAAACAGCGATCGCCCGGGCAATGGCCACACGTTTTTTCATACCACCACTCAATTCCGAAGGATATAGTTTGGAAGCGTTGGTCAGGTTGACCCGTTGAAGACAAAACTGGGCACGATCTACTTTTTCTTCAACTGTTTTTTCCGTAAACATCGATAACGGGAAAATGATATTTTCTTCTACTGTCATAGAATCAAATAATGCCCCACCCTGGAAAAGCACACCCATTTCCTGTCGGATTATTTTCTTTTCAAAAAAGTTCATCCGGGTGAAATTCCGCTGATCATACAATACCTCACCGGTATCCACTTTAAGCAACCCCACCATACATTTGGCAAGCACCGTTTTGCCGGACCCACTTTCACCAATAATCAGGTTACATTTACCCTGTTCAAAACCCAAAGAGATATCGTTCAGTACTTTTCGGCTGGCGAATGACTTTGAGATATGCCTTAATTCAATCATGCCATTAATAATTGGGTCAGGAGAAAGTTGAACACAAGAATCAAAATATTGCTGTATACCACCGCCTTGGTACTTGATCTGCCCACTTCAAGTGCCCCTCCATTTGTATAATAACCATGGTAAGCCGACACGGAGGTAATGATAAAAGCAAACACAATTGTTTTGATCAGCGCATAGTATACACTAAAAGGTCTGAATTGGTATTGAATGCCATAAATATATTCATAGGAGGACACTACTCCCGTTATTATTCCGAACAGCCAGCCTCCAAAAATGCCGAGGAACATACTGATGGTAATCAAAAAAGGATTGATTATCATGGATGCTATTATTTTCGGCATGATCAGGTATCCCGCAGGATTTATGCCCATCACCTCCAGGGCATCGATTTGTTCCGTAACACGCATGGTTCCAATTTCAGAGGCTATATTAGAACCCACTTTGCCCGCTAAAATAAGACTGATAATGGTCGGGGCGAACTCCAGGATAATTCCCTGCCGGGTTGCCAGACCAACGGCATAAATGGGTATCCAGGCACTCGTAAAATTGAAGGAGGATTGAATGGTGATCACAGCCCCCATAAATACCGAAATAATCGAAACGATCCCCAATGAACCTATCCCCAAAGAGTTTATCTCAATTAAAAGCTGTCTGCGGTAAATGGAATACTTTTCGGGTTTACGGAAAACACGTTTGATCAGTATGAAATATTTTCCGAGATGAAACAGTAAATTCATGTGGCCGAACAGCTCTATTTGCTTGATTACAAGCAAAAATAACTAATAATTTGTTAACTTAGAGATGACTCAGTTTAGTGAACTTCAGAAAAAACATAAAACCCCTGTTAGCCCTGGCCATTCTGTCAGTTCTTCCTTTTTTAATTGCCTGCCGTGCTCCGGATCACGTTAAACACAGGAAAACACCCAGTAAATGTGATTGTCCTCACCTGTAAATCTCACCGGAATACCCGATTTAAGGTATAGCGGATCCCTCGTACAATCGATACCTTTAGCAGGTAGATGAAGAAGAAAATAAATTTCACTTTGGCCAACATGAAATTGGGAGAGAAAGCCATTATTGATTCATTTACAGATCAGGAAATGTCCTTAAAACTACTCGAAATGGGCTGCGCTCCGGGTGAAATTGTTAAAATAAAACACATTGCCCCCCTGGGGGACCCTATAGCTATTTCTGTTTCAGGTTATTTACTAAGTTTGCGGAAGAAAGAGGCATCCACTGTCTTAGTAAAACCTTTACCGGAAGATTGAATCCAATTCTTAAAATAGCATTAGTTGGTAATCCCAACAGCGGCAAATCAACGCTTTTCAATGTATTGACAGGTCTTAACCAAAAGACCGGAAACTTCCCGGGTGTTACCGTAGACAAAAAAACAGGAACAACTAAGCTGTCAAATGAAGGGGGACAAACGATACCTGCATTTATTATTGATTTGCCCGGCACCTATAGTCTTCAACCTAAATCAATTGATGAAGAAGTTGCCTGTGAAATATTAAAAAATAAAAATAATCCCGATTACCCGGATAAAATTGTCGTGGTGGTGGATGCCACCAACCTGAAACGCCACCTGTTTCTGGTTACCCAACTGATTGAACTTGAACTGCCTGTCATCATTGCATTAAACATGATAGACCAGGCAGGAAGTCTGAATACAAAGGCAAAAATCGACCTGTTGTCGGAACGGCTTGGCATACCGGTCATCCCTGTAAGTGCACGAAAACAGATCGGAATCGATTCTCTGAAAAAAACAATGGCTTCTCAGGTCATACCATCCAGCAAAAAGTTTGTTTCTCCGGACACAAATCCTGCAGCGGAAAGCATTGAGCGGTATAATTCCATTTCTGTTCTTGTGAACGACATTATTCAGCAGAATGATAACAACGACAAACCAACGATAACGCAACGCCTGGATAAAATTTTAACTCATCGGATCTGGGGCTTCGTTATTTTCCTCGTCGTTTTATTTTTCATTTTTCAAAGCATTTTTTACATCGCCTCTTTCCCTATGAAGTGGATAGAAGAAATGTTCCTCCATTTTTCTGAATGGGGCCGTCTCTATTTACCCAAAGGTGAACTTACTGAATTACTTATCAATGGAGTACTTGCAGGACTTAGCGGGGTTGTAGTATTCGTTCCCCAGATAGCATTGTTGTTTGGATTCATAGGTATATTGGAAGATACCGGATACATGGCACGTGTCAGCTTTATCATGGACAGGGTTATGCGCAAATTCGGACTGAACGGACGATCCGTAATACCATTAATAAGTGGAGTCGCCTGCGCCGTTCCTGCAATCATGAGTGCCCGTACCATTAGCAATTGGAAAGAACGCCTGGTGACAATATTGATTACCCCACTCATGAGCTGTTCTGCCAGACTACCCGTATATACCCTGTTGATCAGTTTAATTTTTCCAAATGGGAAAAGCATGGGATTTTTCAATATAGAAGGACTTGTCCTCTTGTCCATGTACCTTATCGGCTTTCTTGCCGCTTTAGCTGCAGCATTGACAATGAAATTCATCATTAAGAACAGAGAAAAAAGTTACTTTATTATGGAACTTCCGGTTTACAGATCCCCACGCTGGAATAATGTTTTGTACACCATCTATGAAAAAGTAAAAATCTTTCTGCTGGATGCCGGAAAAGTCATCATCGCGGTCTCCATTATTCTATGGGTACTATCCTCTCACGCCCCTTCGGGTAAATTTGAAAAAATAGAAAAACAGCATGAACAGGATTTGGCAACCAACCATCCTACGAACGTCGCAGCTGAAAAGCTGAAAGCTTCCTATGCCGGTATACTTGGCAAAGCAATTGAGCCGGCGATTGCTCCTTTAGGTTTTGACTGGAAAATTGGCATAGCGCTTATTACTTCATTCGCCGCACGGGAAGTTTTTGTCGGAACAATGGCTACCATATACAGCGTAGGCGACACAAAAAACACGCAATCCATCCGTGAGAAAATGATGGCCGAAAAAAATCCCGTAACCGGCAATCCTGTTTATTCAAAAGCGACCGGACTTTCGCTCATGATATTTTTTGCTTTTGCCATGCAGTGCATGAGTACCCTGGCAGTAGTTAAACGCGAAACCAAAAGCTGGAAATGGCCGGTTGTGCAATTCGTGTACATGGGCTGTATGGCCTATGGAGCCAGTTTTATTGTTTATACGTTATTTAAGATTTAGGATTAGGGAAATCCGCCAATGGCGGATTCATGAGCACCAAAGAAAAATAAAAAAATGATGTGGATAAATGCGGAGCATTCATAAACTCAATTAAAATAAACGATCCGAATGTGAATAAATGCGGAGCATTCATAAACTCAATTAAAATAAACGATCCGAATGTGAATAAATGCGGAGCATTCATAAACTCAATTAAAATAAACGATGTGAATAATTAGGATTTGGGAGTTTTCAAAATGAGTCAGCTTGAACGAAATAAAGCCATTCTTCAAAAGTACATACCCGCTCAGGCGGTTCATTCCATTGCAGAAGGAATCGTACAATTCGATTTTAAGCTAAAAATTAAACGTGGACGTATTACAAAATATGGTGATTACAGACCACCTCTAAAAGAATTAAATCATCAGATCAGCGTTAATCGTGACTTAAATAAATATTCTTTTCTGATTACGCTGATTCATGAAATAGCGCATTTAACCAATTGGAATAAACATAAAAATACGGTTAAGCCTCATGGACAAGAGTGGAAACAGGAATTTAAAATGCTCATGCGTCCTTACATGACGTCAGAAATTTTCCCGCTGGACGTCATGAATGCCCTGTCCCGATATATGCAAAACCCGGCCGCATCCAGTTGTTCCGATCAGAATTTACTGCGTATACTTAAAAAACATGACGACAAGCCCGATATCCTGCTACTGGAACAACTGGAATCAAATACGGTTTTTAGAACCGCCAATAATCGTCATTTCATAAAAGGTGAAAAACGGAGAACCCGGTTTTTGTGCAGAGAATTACAGACCCGACGCCAGTATTTATTTAGCCCTCTTGCTGAGGTTTATAAGGTTTAACCTGAATATATTTATTAAATTAGCGCATGGACACAATCAAATTGGAAAACAGGAAAAATCGGAAGGTATCTAAATTGGCGGATAACATTATCGGGTCCGAGATCATTAAAATTGCAGGAGAAGTAAATGAAAAGATCAAAAATGGTGAAAAGGTTTACAATCTCACGATTGGTGATTTTAATTCAAAAGTTTTCCCAATACCAGACGAATTAAAGAAGGCTATCATAGCAGCATACGAGGCGGATGAAACAAATTATCCGGCAGCGGATGGTATGCCGGAACTTCGTCAGGCCGTATCAAATTTACTGAAGACGAGAGGCGGGCTGGATTATGAACCTGATCAGATACTGATAGCGGGAGGTGCACGTCCCATTATTTACACCATTTTCAGAGCATTGGTTGATCCCGGCGATACTGTTATTTTCCCGGTCCCTTCCTGGAACAACAATCATTATACTTATCTGAATGGCGCCAATGCTATTTTGGTCGAAACCAAACCGGAAAATAATTTCATGCCTGTTGCAGAAGAAATAAAGCCCCACATACAAAAAGCTACTTTAATTTCCTTATGCTCCCCGCTCAATCCTACCGGCACCGTATTTACAAAAGCGGCGCTTACAGCTATTTGCGACATGGTCATAGCGGAAAATGAACGCAGAGAGGCAAATGAAAAACCGCTGTACCTGATGTATGATCAGATTTATTGGGCCCTTACTTACGGAACAACCCATCATTATGATCCGGTCAGCCTGCGACCGGAAATGAAAGAATTTACCATTTACGTTGATGGAATTTCAAAATCCCTCGCCGCCACTGGTGTGAGAGTAGGATGGTCAATGGGACCCCAAAAGATCATCAACAAAATGAAATCCATACTGACGCACATAGGCGCATGGGCGCCGAAAGCGGAACAAGTAGCTACCGGAAAATACCTCAGTAACCTGACACATTATGACACTTTCTTAACCAAGATGCGCCAGCAATTAAACGATCGCTTACTTGGTTTCTATCATGGTTTTCAAAATTTAAAAAATGAGGGCTTTCAGGTGAATGCCATTTCACCTCAGGCAGCTCTTTATTTAACCGTTCAGTTTTCATTGCATGGACAAAAAACAGAAAACGGAACCAGTTTGGTTAAAACAAAAGATATAACAAAGTACATTCTGGATGAAGCCAAAGTTGCCCTGGTTCCATTTTACGCCTTTGGGTCCTCTGATGATTCCTCCTGGTACCGTCTATCGGTAGGCACCTGTAAAATGGAAGACATTGAAATCATCATTGAAAATCTGAGAAAGGCTCTTCAAAAATTAAAAAAATAAAACAAGCGAATAAAACCTTTTTATGAATAATCACTATTGCGTAATTATGGCAGGTGGTGTGGGCAGCAGATTCTGGCCCATGAGCCGGACAAATTGTCCCAAACAATTTCTGGATGTATTAGGGACTGGAAAAACGCTTCTGCAGCAAACGTATGAGCGTTTTCTTCGCATTTGCCCTAAAGAAAATATTTTTATCGTTACAAATTCCGATTACAAAGCGCTTGTCAACGAACAATTAAAAGACCTTACCCCGGAAAATATTTTATTAGAGCCGGCACGCAAAAATACGGCACCCTGCATTGCTTACGCCAGCTATAAAATAGCGAAAAAAAATCCGGACGCCATAACCGTTGTAGCTCCCTCGGATCATTTGATCCTGGATTCCAATGCTTTTACTGATGCCATTCATTCCTGTTATAAAAAAGCAGCTAAAGAAGATTGTCTGATGACATTGGGAATAACTCCCACAAGACCTGATACAGGTTATGGCTATATACAATTCAAAGATCCGGAAACCAAAGAAGTGGATCAGCACATTAAAAAAGTAAAAACGTTTACAGAGAAACCGGACCTGGAAATGGCGAAATCATTACTCCAGAGCGGCGATTTTCTGTGGAATTCAGGGATATTTATCTGGAGCGTTAAAAGCATAATAGCTGCTTTCGAAAAACATTCACCTGAAATTGCCGCATCATTTATAGAAGGGAAAACAAGCTATTTCACCGAGACTGAAAATGCTTTCATCAAACAGGCTTATACAGATTGCAAAAACATCTCTATTGATTATGCGGTGATGGAAAAAGCATCCAATGTATATGTCCGTGTTTCTGATTTTGGCTGGTCTGATCTTGGGACATGGAGTTCTCTTTACGAGCATATAAGCCAGGACACCCACAAGAATGCAGTAGTTGGAAGGCATGTCATGTTATACGATACACAAAATTGCATTGTAAATGTCCCAAAAAACAAATTGGTTCTGCTCCAGGGCTTGGATGGTTATATTGTGGCAGAATCTGACGATATACTACTTGTTTGCCGGAAAGAAGACGAACAAAACATCCGTGTATTTGTTAACGATGTCAAAGTGAGTAAGGGAGATAAGTTTGTATGAATTAATTAGCCAATTCGTGAATTAACCAATTAGCAAATGGGGGGGCTACTTCACAAATCGGCTAATTGACGAATTCACGAATCCGCTAATTGACGAATCCGCTAATTGGCTAATTAAATTATGGTCCAGATAGGAAAACTAAATACGCTACGTGTTGTAAAGGAAGTTGATTTCGGAGTTTACTTCGATGGGACTCCTTTGGGGGAAATACTGATGCCAAGAAGATATGTTCCAAGGGGAACGAAGCCCAATGATGAACTGGAGGTCTTTATTTACCTGGATTCTGAAGACCGGCTGATTGCCACTACCGAAACACCCTATGCAATGGTGGGCGATTTTGCTTTTCTGAAAGTTGTGGGAGTCAATGCAGTCGGTGCTTTCCTGGATTGGGGTCTTCCCAAAGACCTGCTGGTCCCTTTTCGTGAACAAAAACAAAAACTGGAAGTAGGCAAAACCTATTTCGTTTTTGTTTACCTGGATGGAGAAACCAACCGGGTCGTAGCCTCTGCAAAACCGGAAAAACTCCTGAACCGTCATCCGCCTGATTTTGAAGAAAACCAGGAAGTTGATCTGGTCATTTTTGATCAGACCGATCTTGGCTATAAAGCCATGATCAACAAAACACATTCGGGCATACTTTACAAAAATGAAATTTTTCAGCCATTGGAAAATGGCCAGAAGATCAGGGGTTACATACGGAAAATAAGGACTGACAATAAAATAGACCTTATTCTCCATAAGCCTGGCTATGAAAAAGTGGACCCTCTTTCAACTCAAATTCTAAATAAATTGAAAGAGCAAAACAGCTTTATTCCTTTAAGTGATAAAAGCTCAGCCGCCGATATTTACAGCATGTTTAGCATTAGTAAAAAGACCTATAAAAAAGCGATTGGAGCTTTATACAAGGCTAAGTTAATTACGATTGAAAACGGGGGTATCAGACTCAATTAAAAAATCATGCCGGAAGGCTTCCAGGACTCACACTCACTCCTATTGCTGCGAGGTCTTCCCGGAAGTGGAAAATCCACCCTTGCTCATTTACTAAGTGAAAATGGCAAATATCCCGTATTATCGATAGATAGCTATTTTACGCATCCGCTCACCGGCGAGTACAATTTCGAATTCCAAAAAAATCACCTCGCCTACAAACAATGTGAGGTGCGAACGAAAGAAAAAATGGAGCAGGAATGTGAAAAAATTCTGGTGGATAATACCTTTACGCTGGAATGGGAAATGGAGCCCTATTTTATTCTTTGTGCCAGGTACAATTACCGGATTTTTGTTATCACAGTTGAAAACAGGCATGGCGGCAATAATATTCACGCAATTCCTAAAGATCAATTAGAAAAAATGGCATCGAAATACCGGGTGAAATTAATGTGATTTCGACATGTCTTCTCTCTTACCCATATTAACGGTATTACCCGAAGTCAAAAAAAAATTTTTGAGTAACAACCTTGTTATTCTGCAGGCTCCTCCCGGTGCCGGCAAATCAACTGTCTTGCCCATTCAACTAATAACGGAGCAATGGTTGAACGACAAAAAAATTCTGATGCTGGAACCTCGCCGATTGGCAGCTCGTTCCGTGGCCATGCGCATGGCTTCCTTATTGGAGGAGGAGATTGGAAAAACAGTCGGTTATCGTGTACGTTTCGATAATAAAATAAGCTCGGCTACCCGAATTGAAGTCGTAACAGAGGGCATACTAACACGCATGCTGCAGGCGGACAATTCTTTGGAAAAAATCGGCCTGGTCATTTTCGATGAATTTCACGAGCGTAATCTGCATGCGGATCTTGCATTCGCACTTTGTTACCAGGCCCAGCAGGTACTTCGGAATGACCTTCGGATCCTCATTATGTCAGCTACGCTCGATGGAAACAAACTTTCTTCTTTGCTCCGGAATGCTCCCATAGTGAATTGCGAAGGGCGGCAATTTCCGGTTACTGTAAATTACTTAAATCCTCCTCCGGATGCATATATCCAACACAGTATGGTACGTATTCTCCGCAAAGCAATCCACGATCACGAAGGCGATATCCTGGCCTTTTTACCCGGCGCCGGCGAAATCCACCGTACAGCCTCCTTACTCGAAGAAGAGCATCTTGGAGCAACGGTACATTGTTTGTATGGGAACCTTCCCCATCGCCAGCAGCAACTGGCGATACTACCCGACCCAAGCGGGAGAAAAAAAATAATACTTTCCACTTCGATTGCAGAAACTTCACTCACGATTGAAGGAGTAAAAATTGTAATTGATAGCGGCTATTCCCGCGTCCCAAAATTTGATCTTCAGACGGGTCTGACTCAGCTACAAACGGTGAAGGTAACAAAAGACACTGCCGATCAACGCGCAGGACGCGCAGGCAGGTTAGGACCCGGAATCTGTTACAGGCTATGGAACGAACACACACATATTCATTTAAAAGCGCATCGCAATCCTGAAATCCTGGATGCAGACCTCGCTCCCATGCTGCTTGAATTGACTCAATGGGGAGTAAAAGATCCAGCTGAATTAACATGGATCACACTACCACCAATAGCTGCAGTGAAGCAGGCGAGTGAATTGCTTCACCAGCTTGGAGCACTTTACAATCATAGAATTACTGAACGCGGAAAGGAAATGCTTCATTTACCAACACATCCCCGCATTGCACACATGTTACTGGAAGCAAAGTCGGCAGACGTAAAAAACAGTAAATCAGGACTCCTTTCTTTAGCGACAGACCTTGCAGCATTGCTGGAGGAACAAGATCCACTGCAAAAAGAGGCGGGAGCCGATCTGAGCCTGAGAATAGAAATTTTGCGAAAATGGAGAAACAAAGAACAAGTGAATGCAGACAAACATTCGCTTGAACGCATCGAACGCTTAGCGCTATCCTGGAGAAAACTGTTTAAGATTAACATGGATAATAGCGTCCCTCTGGAAGATGAAGTAGGCCAATTGCTTGTTGCCGTCTATCCTGAACGTATTGCGAAACAACTCAGCAAAAACAATATACGCTATCGTTTAGCAAATGGACGTATTGTTAAGCTTTCGGAAAAAGATCCCCTGCTTCACAAGGAATGGCTGTCAGTGGCTCATCTCGACGCGGGAAATAAGGAAGGAAAAATATTTCTGGCCGCTTCGCTTAATCCGGAGGACATAGTACATCTGGCAGAATTAAAAGAAGTCATTCGTTGGGACGCGCAAAGGGGCATGATCATTGGCCTTATAGAAACACACATCGGAAACATTACCCTGGAAAACACCCCATTGAAAAAAATTCCGGACCAACAACGGATCCAGTTGCTTTGTGAAGCAATCCGTGCAGAAGGATTGAGCAATACCCTGAATTGGTCAGAAGACATTACTAATTGGCAGAAACGCGTCATGAGCCTGCGTAGCTGGAGAACAACAGAAGAATGGCCGGAAGTAAGTGACAAGAACTTATTGAATACTTTGGAAAACTGGTTAGCCCCTTATCTGACAAATGTAACCAAGCGGGAAGAATTGAAACGGTTGGATATGAATATCATCCTACAAAGTCTTTTATCCTATGATTTAGGCCGCACGCTCAACCACCTGGCTCCTGTTTACCTGAAAGTACCAAGCGGCTCCCTGATAAACCTGATTTATTTTACGGACGGAAGCCCTCCCGAAATGCCCGTGCGCCTTCAGGAAGTCTTCGGTCTGCTGAAAACCCCTGCGATTAACGAGGGAAGAACAAAAGTAATTCTTCACTTGCTATCCCCTGCACGCCGCCCCGTTCAGGTAACACAGGATCTTCAAAGTTTCTGGGAAACAACCTATGCAGAAGTCCGCAAGGAATTACGCACACGCTATCCAAAACATTCCTGGCCGGAAGACCCCTGGACAGCTGAAGCAGTGAGGGGGATTAAGAAGAAATAATTAGCCAATAGCGAATAGCCAATAGGGGGTGTGATTTTATGTATTCTTTCCCTATTCGCTATTGGCTATTCGCTCTATTAAAACGGTGACGAATCCTGATCATCCGGATTCTGATTCTGCGTTTGTTTTTTCTTCCGGAAAAGAGAGGCATCTGCCCTTCCGAACTTTATACTAACGGTGAGTTTAACATACATTGTTTCGCGCCGGGTAACCTGTTGTTGAGTATATCCATCTCCATTGCTGCCGGACATACGAACCAGGTTATTATCAAATATTCCGTTCTCCGTATAAATATTGCTGATATAAGTTCCCCGGATTTTCGTATTAAAAATATCACTGACACTGCCGGTGATTGTAATAAATTTTTTAACCTCTTTACTTATTCCGCAATCCGCGAAGTAAATTGGAAGCGCGTATCCCTGAGGAGTTGGTTTTGGAGATTCATAACTACCGGAAAGCTGTACTGAAAAATTCTGGGGCAAATGGTCCACCAGGAGAAGCTTTGCGATACCATAAAACCCCTGATTGGTGCTGGTGGAATCCCGATAAGTAGCGGAAATCTTGGTATAAAACAGGTTCACATTAAACGTTGTTTCAAAGCCCTTAAAAAAAGAATATTTGAAGGTATTGTCCATACCGATGGTATTGCTGTAATTACCATTGATTGTTGTCGTTTCCAGAATAGATGGATCCGAAGGTAAAGGGGAAGTCCAGGTAGTAAGGGTGTTTTCTGAATTTCGGACAAAAATTGTCAGAAACAAATTACCCTTGTCATAGGTCTTATTAAGATTAAGTTCGGCATTGGTAATAAATTCAGGTGTAAGATTAGGGTTTCCAATACTATAATCTTTCGCATCACTGGCCATAATAAAGGGCATCAGCTGCCTGAAATTGGGCCGGTTGATTTTACGGGAGATATTGAACTGGAACTCCGTAGTTGAATTTATTTTTTTTGTCAGAAACAAACTCGGAAACAAGGAATTCATAAGATTATTAATACTGCTTGGATAGCTGTAGGTGAAAGAAGAATCATTCTTGTTGGTAATGATGCTTTTGTAATAAGAATCTTCAAAACGCAGACCAAGTGCATAATTCCATCCTTTAAATTTGGCCGTATAGTTAACATACGCGGCATTAACCAGATCCTGAATTTTATAATAACTGGAAAGAGCAGGGTCTATAATTTGCTGGGAAACTGGCAAACCAAGTGCTTCATTATTATAATTATCATATACACTTAAGGACTGATTACTTGGTTTGTAATTGGAACGCAGTCCAAGTTCGAGCTTGGTACTGTCATTAATCGGATTAACAAAATCCAGCTGTTCTGTGTAAATCTGGCTGGTGCTGGCACCCTGAGTGGTTTGATATTGAGGATTAGCAATGGAATACGGAGGAACAGGTACTCCGCTTGTATATCCGTCCCCATAATAAGTATCCGTAGTAGTCTGTCCGGGACTACCGGCAGTAGATGTATTGAAATTAACATCTGCTGTCAATTCCTCTCCTTTCTTAGGAAAGGTTTTCCGGTAATGCAATTTGGTCGTATAATTTTGAAATTGGCTGTTAGTCGGAGCTGTTCTGTTACCCGAGGTGGTATCCGTATTCGTCAGTAAATTTTTTGTGAAAAAAGTCTGATAATCGGGCGTGTTAAATTGGCCGATTACCACATCCTGAGAAAGACTTAAGGTATTCCGGTTATTCATAAAATAATCAAGCGTGGCAGAACCTCTTTGAAAGGTTCTCCCATAAGTGGGATTGTCCTTGGTATAAAACTCACTGGTTGGCATCCAGTTCGTGTAAGTAGTACGATCCGTATAGACTCCGGTTACCGGATTATTGGAGGTGTTATAATTGTAATTAACAGAAAAACCGAATGGTTTTTGCCGGTAATTAAAAACGACCATCCCGTTATACCTGTTATTGGTCCCGATCCCGCCGGATACTACACCGTTGTATCCGGGTTTGTTATTTTCCTTCATAACAATATTCAGGATGCCACCCGTAGCGCTGGCCTCAAATTTAGCCGAAGGATTGGTGATCACCTCTATCCGGTCAATCTGATCGGCAGGTATCTGATCCAGGGTTAATGTAGTCGGCCTCCCATCAATATAAATCGTTGCCGCCTGTTGGCGAAGCTGTGCATTGCCACTGGCATCTACCGTCACAGAAGGTATGTTTTTCATGGCATCCTCGGCAGTCCCTCCATGCGTCGTAATATCTGCCCCCACATTAAACACTTTTCGGTCAATCGTCATAACACTGGCACTCTTGCTTACGGAAACATCCACTTCCTTCATAACTTTTGCGTCCGTACCAATCTTTATATTCCCCAGATCCTGTTCTTCATTCTGAGGAGTAATGATAACCACCTGCTGAAAAGTTTCATAACCCAATGCCGAAATTTTTATAGTGAATTTTCCAAAAGGCAGGTTTTCCAGGCTAAAATCCCCATTATCTTTACTCATACACCCACCGATGATACTATCTCTTTTAAGAATTGCGACAGGGGTGTATGGAAGCACTTCCTTGGTCTTCGCGTCAATTACCTTCCCATAAATATGACCTATTTTAGGCATTTTAAACTTTGCTCCAGCCGGACTTCCTGCTCCGTCTTGCTGAGCCAAACACAGATAGCTTATCAAAAAAGCCGTCAGAACAACTACATATTCTTTCCTCATACTTCTATTTATAGGTCGCACAAAGATATAGCTTTACGAAACCCTTTTTAAATCTACCCATTGCTATTTTAGCCAAAGAACAAAATAGACTTAATGCTCATATGTGAAGATA
>Ga0206820_1057_pt1 | contig 25456 bp, 26 predicted proteins | sample Alteio_BWOrgCont_84_FD_152857 | JGI IMG/M metagenome (GOLD analysis project Ga0206820, IMG submission 152857) | Enriched cells from forest soil in Barre Woods Harvard Forest LTER site, Petersham, Massachusetts, United States -... | ecosystem: Environmental > Terrestrial > Soil > Temperate forest >...
GGAGTTATTGAAGATGAGAACCAGATGCCCATCCTTCAGGCGAAGGAGCTGAATGCCGGAGTGATTGTTCGGCAGAGTCGTCGGTTTGGCGGGAGTCCATGTGCAGCCATCGGTGGAGGTGCTGCTGTAGATGTAGTCGCTCCTCGCGCTGCGCAGATAGGCAAGCAGCGTGCCGTCAGTGCGATATACGATGCTCGGCTGCAGCAGCTTCTCGCTGTTGGGGATCTCGCAGTCCTTCCATGTCTTGCCCTGGTCTACGGAGAGCTCTATATATGCAGCTGAGCTGATGGACTCGATACCTTGACCGGTGAAGGTCTGGTAGTTGATCCCCAAAAGCCACGCTCCATTCTTCATCACCAGAAGCGAGTTGCGCGGAAACGAGCCGGGCTTGCTGAACACAACTTCAGGTTCGGTCCAGGTCTCTCCGTTATCGTGCGAGATCACCTCCAGCGTGCGTGCGTCGCCTTCGCCTTTCAATGCCGTCTGTGTGGAGTGGAAGAGATAGATGGTACCATCCGGCGCCTGATAGCCGACCGGGTTTTGATACGACTGGCCAACGTGACGATCGATCAGCTTCGTTGCGCCCCAGCGCGTCGAGCCCTTCTTCAGCCGGGACATGACGATGCCTACCTCGGAGTTTCCCTCCCAGCTGCCCGAGAACCAGAAGCAGAGCACATCGCCGTTCTTCAGCTGGATCAGGTTGGAGGCATGCGATGTGGGGTAGAGGATCGGCAGATAGGCCTCTGTCGTGCCATCCGCGGCCTTGCGCTCCTGCCCGTCCGCAAGCTGAACGACATGAGGGTCGATGAGCGTCTTGGTGGTGGTCACATTGTCTGCGCCATCCTGTGCTGCGGCCGGGAGTGTGATGCCGGCGAGCAAAAGCGCGAAGCCTATCTGTTTCCATCTTCTGCGTGGATCGATGTGCATGTTATTTCTCCTGCGGCCGCTGGAACGGTGTGCTGCCTAAGTAAAACATCGTCCGTAGATATCGGTACAGTCGGCCTCGGTCAGAGTGCGAGGATTGTTTTTGAGCAGACGGGTGACCGTCATTGCCGCGCGGGCCATCTCCGGAATATTGCTGCGGCCCACGCCGTGTTGGGCCAGATCGGTCTCAATGCCGCAGTCGTGCACCAGTTCATCCAGGCAGGCGGCGGCAGCGTAGGCGGTCTGCAGATCGGTAGCCTCCGGAGTTATGCCCAACGCAGGCGCAAGCATGGCATGGCGCGCCGGTGTGGTCTCCGCATTGAAGCGAAAGACATGGGGCAGAAGTAGAGCCACGGACACGCCGTGGGCGATATGAAATCTGCCCCCTAACGGATAGGCGAGCGCATGAGCCGCCGCCGTATTCACCGGCCCGAGGCAGAGGCCGCCATAGAGGCTGGTAAGCGCCATCGCTTCGCGCGCCTCCATATCCTCCGGGTTCTGGATCGCGCGCAGAAGGAACCGCCGCCCAAGCTCTATACCGCGCATCGCATACAGGTCGATCAGCGGATGCGCGAAGCGGTTGGTATAGGCCTCCATGCAATGAGCGATCGCATCGAGCCCGGTCGATGCGGTGATCTGCGTTGGCATGGTCACGGTCAGGACAGGGTCGATGAACGTGGCGTCCGGAACCAGAAACTGGCTGATGACGCCCTTCTTCAGCTCTGCCGCTTCGTCCAGAAGGATCGCATTCGGCGAGACCTCGCTGCCGGTTCCTGCCGTAGTTGGCATGCAGATCAGATGACAGCTGCGGCCCTGCAGCAGGTCGATCCCAAAGGCCTCTTCGATGCTCTGGCCGCTCTGCGTAAATGCAGCCACCAGTTTAGCGATATCCAGTACGCTGCCGCCGCCGATGCCGAGTACGCCCTGCGCCGATGCCTTCTGCGCACGCTCGACCGCAGCCTTGAAGACGGAGATCGTCGGTTCGCTGGTGATAGCGGCATCGATGGATACTGTCTTGCCTTCGCCGCGCAGTTGGGTGGCCATCTTCTCCGCATGCGTCAACGAAGAGGGCGATGTGACAATGTGCAAACGTTCCAGCGGCAAACCGGCGATATACCGTACGCACTCCACGGCGCAGCCTGCGCCGAAGGTGATCCGTTTTGGCTGGAGGGTTGTGATCGTGCGGAGGGCCTCGCTTGTCATGCAGTCTTAATCCTTCTCACGGCGTGTCTGGGCGATGGCGTCGTGGGCGGCATCGAGAGCGATCCGTGCGCCTGCCTTCAGGCTGGCGATGTCGTTCGTGCAGAAGAGCAGGTCGATACCGAGGCGAGTCCAGTGGATGAACTCTGCCGGCGGACAGGCGGTCGCTATCTTCTTGTTGTGTTTGCGCGCTACACGGACGATCTTCTCGACCGCCTCAAGCACTTTGGGATGGCTGGTCTGGCCCGGAAAACCGAGGCTGGCCGCAAGATCGGCCGGACCGATGAAGATATCGACATCCGGGATCGAGGCAAGCTCTTCGATCCGGGTCAGCGCCTCCACCGTCTCGATCTGCGCCAGAAGGCTAAGCTCGGTATTCAGCTTTTGCTGCTCGGCAGGAACGCTCTCCACGATGCCGTAGTTCAGGGAGCGCGAGACGCCGAAGAAGCCGCGTGCTCCCATGGGCGCAAAACGCGCATAGCGCACCAGCTCGGCAATTTGCTCCGGCGAATCCGCCATCGGAATGTCGATGATGTCCGGGCCGCACTCTGCCGCCTTCAGCACCGTCTCCCGCCGCGTATCCGGGATACGGATCATGGTGAGCATGCCGGTGCCGGCTGCCATGCGGCACAGGTCGGCCGCTTCGGCAAAGGTGATGGGCGCGTGCTCCATCTCGATCCAGATGACTTTGAAGCCCATGTGGGCGGCGATCTCGAGAAAGATCGGATCGTAAAAATACAGAGCGGCGCCGAGTACCGGTTGACCGTTGGCGAGTTGAATAGCGTGATGCAGACGATTCATAGTGAGCTCCTGTGAGATCAGTTCAGAGAGATTCCAGTAGCGATGCTGTCTCCGCTTTCTTGAGCGCCAGCCATCCCCAGAGCGTGCGGTCTGGGTAGAGTGGCGTGCCTCCGGGAAGCAGATAGCTGAAGGCAATTCCAACAACCAGCAGGATGATGTGGCCGATCGCGCCGATCATATATTCGTGCCAGGGGAAGCTATACCGGCCGCCATGCCCCAGCGTCAGCGTGGCCCAGACCGTGAATACAAGGTTCGCCAGGATGCCCGCGATGGCTCCTGCACGCGTCGCTCTCGGAAAGAGAAATGCCAGCAGAAAGAGTCCGGCCAGGCCGCCAGCGACGATCGCGGTGATGGTGTAGTAGATCGAGAGTGCCGTGCCCTGGCTGTGCGCCAATCTTAGCGCGACGCTTGCGGCGGCCGCGCCGCTCAGCACAACGATGGCCCGTCCAGCCCGCAGCCGCTGCTTGTCCGTACTCTGCGGACGCGCGGTGCGATAGAAGTCTTCCACGCCAATGACCGCCAGGCAGTTCATGTCCGAGGCCAGCATCGCCATCGCAGAACCCAGCAGCGCAGCGATAAAGAGCCCGCCAAGCCCGGGCTGCAGATGCGTCACTAGAAAATGAGGGAAGACCTGGTCGGCCTTCTGAACGCTCGCTGGCAGCTTTTCGCCTGTGACCCTGTAGAACGACCAAAGCAGACTGCCGATCATCATGAAGGCCGCCCACACCGGCACGCAGAGCGAGGCGCCGAGCGCAATGCCGCGTAACGCGCTGCGGTCTGTCTTGGCGATCAGGTAACGCTGCACCACCGTCTGGTCTGCGGTGTACTTCTGCAGGTAAAAGAAGAAACCGTAGATCGCAAGGACAAAAATCGTTGGCTGGTCGAGCCGGAGCGCTGTGCTGCCCAGGCTCATCTTGTGATGGCTCCATGCATCGCTCAGGATCGCATGCGGTCCCTGCGGGGGCAGGAAGAGCAGATAGCCGATGCAGATGATGATGCCAAGCCACAGAACGAAGCCCTGGATCACATCGCTCCACACCACGGCTTCCACGCCGCCGATCATCGTGTAAAGAATGGTGACCACGGCCGTGAATACGATGACGTGATCGATAGGCCAGCCGGTCATGCTCGAGAGCGTGAGCGCAAGCAGGTAGAAGACGAAGCCCATCTTGGAGAAGTGTCCGATGCCGAACGCAAAGGAAGAGTAGAGCCGCACGCCGATGCCGAAGCGCGAGCCGAAGTACTCGAATGCACTCATATGAACAACGCGCCGGAAGAAGGGAACCACTACGGTTCCGACGACGCCAAGCACAGCGACGAACATGATGCCCGGAACGATCAGCGACCAGTTTCCGGCATAGGCGGCGCCGGGATACGCGATGAAGGTCACGCTGGTGATGATCGTTGCCAGCAGCGAGAGACCCATCGCCCAGCCTGGGATCGATCGCCCGGCGACGAAGTACATCTCCGTCGTCGTCTGCCGGCGCGAAAAGTAAACGGCGATGCCGACGACTCCGATCAGGTACAGCGCGATCACAATGAGGTCGAGTGGGCGCATTACTGGCTCGCTCCGTCTTCTATGCGATGCCGCGCCATAGAGATCGCCATACGCATAGCAGCGCGCATGTTGCCGTCTCCGGCGATGTTCTTGCCGACGATGTCGAAGGCCGTGCCATGGTCCACCGAGGTGCGGATGATGGGAATGCCGAGAGAGATATTGACCGTGGCCTCAAAATCCAGAAGCTTCATTGGGATGTGTCCCTGGTCGTGATACATCGCCACCACCAGATCGTGTGAGCCCCTGGCCGCTTTGAAGAAGATGGTGTCCGGAGCAACAGGCCCTTCGCAATCAATGCCCTTCGCCCGGCATGCGTCCACCGCAGGCTGTATGAAGTCGGCATCTTCAGAGCCGAAGAGGCGATGCTCGCCCGCATGCGGATTCAGTCCGCAGACCGCGATGCGCGGCCGAGCGTGGCCAAGCCCCTTCATCGCGTCGTTGCCAAGAACAATGGTGTGGATGATACGGTCGATATTCAGCTCGCAGGCCTGGCGCAGGCTGATGTGCGTGGAGACGTGGATCACGCTCAGTTTCACGCCTGCCAGCAGCATGCGCGAATCGGTGGCGCCGCAGATCTCGGCGATGTATTCCGTGTGCCCCGAGAACTTCATGCCGCTCATCGTGACCGCCTCCTTGTTGAGCGGTGCCGTCACCATGGCGTCTGCTTCGCCGTCGAGGCACATGCGCGTCGCAGTATAGACATAGGCGGCAGCAGCCTTACCGTACTCGGCGCGTAGCTCTCCCAGCGCGACAGGCTCATCCGAAGGCAACATCCCCGCATCGCGGAAAGAGACCGGTAGGTTGGCAAGCTTGATATGCGTCGTTTGCTCGGCCGCACTCACGGCAGCGCGGTCGCCTATCAGCGTCCAATCCGCTGAGCCTGCGATCTCCTTGTCCCGTAGCGCCTTCAGCGTCACTTCTACACCGACGCCCGCCGGGTCACCGAGACTAACAACGATCCTTGGCTTTCTTTGAATCATGCAATTCCTCTCTTGCTGCCGAAGCGCTCCACAATGCGGCAGAGAACATCTGCCTCACCAAAACCGCCGGACTTCAATACAACATCACAACCATCCAGCGCGCCGCCACGTGCTTGTCCATGCGGTAGACCCGGCTCAAACTCCATCTGCAGATCGATGGAACGAATATGAAGCGCGCTGCAGACAAGTGCAGCCGTTTCGCCGCCCGTCATCACCAGACAGGATACGGTCTGCGGGTCTATCGACTGCGTTGCCTTGCGCAGAGCTTCTTCGGTTGTACCGGGTGCGACAAGGAATACGATAGCGCAGTTGCTATCACTCCGGGGCCACTCCGCGATCTCACAACGTGTCCGCAGAGCAGCAAGCTGCAGCGCTGTGACAGGGTGAGCTGTGCCGATGAAAAGCAGGACGAGGCCACGGGGTGCGTCAGCTTGCTGCTGCGGAGTTGCCGGAATCTCCGCAGCCAGCGCATGCGCCAGTCCTGCCGAACCAACCCACAGGATCTGTTTTCCCAACGTGTCCGCGGCCCGCACCACTAGGTCGAGATCGGACTGCACAACGGCATCGCAATAGACCGAGCGTTCTTCAGCGGCGATCGCCTTCTGCAGTTCGGCGGCGATCTTCGCTACGCTCTTTCCCGGTTTGATCGGGTGCGGATGCAAACCCTTCGACCGAAGCTCATCCAATGCAGCTATCTTCTTTTCGCCGGCAAGGTCCCGCACATGCAGCACACCATCCACCGATGTGCGCCCGAGTGCAGGATAGGCCGGCGCGATAATGCATAGCTCCGGAGCGAATATCCTGACCGCAGCGCAGATCTCCTCTGTTGTGTTGCCACGAAAGACGGAGTCGATCTTTTTGAAGATGCGGCAGAAGCTCGTTCGCTTGTATCGCTGCGCCACTTCGTGGAGACGCTCTACCGCAGCATCGGCGGAAAGATCGCGGCTGCCGGTCGAGATAGCCGTTACCATGGTCTCTGTTTCGGGCTCTCCCGGCCCATCCAGCACGACACGCGTTGCCAGTCCCCGCGCGGCAAAGGCCACCGCCGCGTCACATGCGCCGGTCAGGTCATCGGAGACGATGAGGATCTGGTGCTCCCGTGTTGATGCCGCTGTCTGCAAGAGATGAAGCCCTTTCGTTATGGCGCAAGGAAGGTAAGCATTGATGTTACCGGACGCTTACTTCTCCTTCGTGCCGTGGTAGATCCCGGCCGTGCTGCCGTGACGGATCCAGTCCTCTGGGAACGAGACTACCTTGATGGTCTGCGGAAGAGACGTTGGCCAGGGACTTCAAGTTCTCTCACAGCGTAGCTTTCGCCCCATTATTTTTTACATCCGGCTATAGAATGAGTGACGAATGAAGCGCTTTCTCAGCATCGTAGTCTGCGGCTGCCTTATGGGCGCTGCGGCTCTTCAGGCACAGGCTCCGCCGAAGACCGCGGCACATGCAGCCAAAGCCGCTCCCGTCCTTGCGCCGGAAGACTTCCACCACTACTTCACCACCTTCATCCATCAGGAGGAAGAAGCCACCGGCAAGCCGGGCGCCGACTCCTGGCAGTGGATGGCCGCCAACATTCCCTGGTTTGAATCCTCGAACAAGGAGTTCGAGGAGATTTACTACTTCCGCTGGTACTCCTTTCAGAAACACATCGTGCATACGGACGCAGGCGACGTCATCGATGAGTTTCTCTTCAAGGTGAAATGGGCAGGCTACGGCAATACCGTCGCCGTTGCCGTGCCGCATCAGCTGCGCGAGGCTCGTTGGACACGCGATAAGACGCTCGCCGAAAGCGATGCGCGCTTCTGGCTCTCTCCGCTCGCCACGCATAATCATGATTTCAGCCTTGCGCTCTCAGATGCCGCGCGCTCCGTCACGCTCGCCAATGGCGACACGCAGTTCGCCGTCGATCTGCTGCCGCGGATGGTCGATTACTACAAGACCTGGGAGAAGGCCAACCAGGACAGCAACGGCCTCTTTTGGTCCATCGACACCCGTGACGGCATGGAGGTCAGCATCTCCGGCGACGGCTATCGCCCCACGCTGAACAGCTATATGTATGGCGACGCAAAGGCCATCGAACGCCTCGCCGCCATCAAGGGCGACACGGCGCTGAGCCAGGAGTATGCGCAGAAGGCTGACGAGCAGAAGGCGCGCATCGAATCGCTGATGTGGAACCCGAGCGACAATTTCTATGAGGTGCTCTCACCTCTCGCCGACTCCGGCATCCGTCAGCGCCCGAAGTTCAAGGACAAGCATCTGCCTCCTATGACCTTCGCCGATGTGCGCGAGGCCATCGGCTTCATCCCGTGGTACTTTGATATCCCTGCGCCCGAGCACGCCGTCGCGTGGAAGCAGCTCTACGATCCCCAGGGCTTCGCCGGCGCCTTCGGCCCATCCACGGCAGAGCGCCGCAGCCCACGCTTCCTGTATGCGAACGCCGATCAGTGCCAGTGGAACGGCTACATGTGGGGCTTCACTACCACGCAGACGCTGGTCGGTCTGGCCAATCTGCTGAACGATCAGAAGCAGGATTACGTCAGCAACCAGGACTATCTGAATCTCTTCTCTGCGTATGTGCGCTCGCATCGCCTGCGTCTGCCCAACGGCGATACCATTCCGTGGCTCGACGAATCGATGGATCCGAACACCGGCGAGTGGGTCACACGGCGTCTGCTCAAAGAAAGAAATAGTCCGTTGGCAGGCCGCGGCGCTTACTACGATCACTCTGGCTTTATCGACCCGTTGATCACAGGTCTCATCGGCCTGCGTCCGCGCGACGACAACAGGATCATCCTGAACCCGCTGCTTCCTCCGGGCGCATGGGATTACTTTGCCCTGGACGGTTTGCCCTACCACGGTCATATCCTGACCATTGTGTACGACAAGGCCGGGCAGCACTATCACCGCGGCGCCGGCTTGCGGCTTCTCATTGACGGCAGGTTGGCCGCATCGCGTCCGGAGCTCGGTCCGCTGCAGGCAGATCTTCCGGCAACGCCGGGCCATAGAGCGCTCGCAACTACGAAAGCTCAGCGTTAATAGATCTGCAACAGCCGGGTTGAAGACAAGATCAGTTAAAGCCGACGGAAGATGTGCGGTGTGCAGGGAAGTCTAAGTTGTTGAGGAATTGGCTCCTCAGGTAGGACTCGAACCTACAACCCTTCGGTTAACAGCCGAATGCTCTGCCATTGAGCTACTGAGGAGTGATGTGCAAACGCCGCCGGAGAGGCCGCGATTCACCTCTTTGTTTATAACAAATTAGCGATGCCCGGTCAAAGCTGCGCCCGGGTTCGGCCAGAGCCGCGTCAGGCTTATTTACGCAGTCAAATCGGAGCGGAGATGCGCACCAAGAGAGTTAACGGTGTAGTCCTGCTCGCGCCCTTCGTGTTATTCCGGCCGCTGTCTGCCTGGGGTCTTCTACGTAAGCCATGAATATTGCGCTCGCCATCGATGAACTGAGCAAATTAACCGAACAGCCGCCGGCCGCCGCCTCAGCCAAACGCAGCTGGGGATTCGCTTACTGGATCCTCCTCGCCGGCATCCTCAGCGGATTGGGCTCGCTGGTGCTGGCCGCCATTGCCAATGCGAAACCGTGACACAATACTCCGGACGCATATAAACTGGCGCGCATGAAGATTCTTTACGCTCTCTGCGCTGCAGTTGCATGTGCTCTGTTCCTGACTGTTATGGCTCCTGCCCAAACACCTGCTCCAGCCCCCGCGCTGTCGGTATACACCCCGCCCGACAAGCTGACCGGAACGCCGCCCAGCGAGATCGATCTCCTCTGGCCGCAGGGAGCTCCCGGTGCGCTCGGCACCGCCGAGACCGACAAGCCGAAGATCCTCGTCTATCTGCCCAAAGAGAACACAACGCACATGGGCATCCTTGTCGCGCCCGGTGGAAGCTACATGCATCTCTCCATGCAGAAGGAAGGTGCCGACATCGCGCACTGGCTGAACGACCACGGCATCGCCGCCTTCGTGCTGCAGTACCGGCTCGGTCCGCAGTATCACCATCCCATTGAGATAGGCGATGCGCAGCGCGCGTTGCGTCTTGTCCGCTCGCGCTCGGCAGAGTTCGGCATCACCAAGCTCGGCATGTGGGGATTCTCCGCCGGCGGTCACCTTGCCGCGACCGCAGGCACGGAGTTTGATGCTGGCGATCCCGCATCCTCGGATCCTATAGCTCGCCAGAGCAGCCGTCCCGACTTTCTGGTACTCAGCTACCCCGTCATCACCATGACGCAGCCCTACGCGCATCCCGGATCGAAAAAGTCTCTGCTCGGCGACGATCCTGATCCCGCGCTCATCGACGCCACCTCGCCCGAGATGCATGTGACTGCGCAGACTCCGCCCACCTTCCTCTATGCCACCACTACTGACCAGACGGTGCCCGTGCTGAATACGGTGATGTTCTACGAGGCGCTCATCAAGGCAGGCGTTCCCGCCGAGATGCATATCTTTGCCGAAGGCCCGCACGGCACCAACCTGGGCCAGGCCTTTCCTGCGCTGAAGGTATGGCCAGGCATGCTCTGGACCTGGCTGCAGGCGCGCTGATCCTAAAACAAAAACTTCAGCACGGATGTCACGGAAAATACGGGATAAAGACGGATAAGACTTTTAAAGTTCTATCCGCTTTCGTTTTAATTGTTTTGTCTTTGTTTTAAATCAGTATTTGTCTTTAGATCCATGGCAATCCGTGCTTTTATCCGTTCGATCCGTGCTAAGTTTTTGCTTTTAGCTCGAAGAGGATTCGTTGTCCGTCATGCGGCAGTCGCTGAGCTCCAACTCCAGCCCGCCTCCGAAGTCAGGATGCGTGTTCTCGCGCAGCTTGTAGGCGATGTCGATCACGCTGCCTTCGGCCAGACCCATCGCCTCCGCTCGCTCGGCCCAGTTCCACGCCAGGCAATCGTAGCGCGCCGCACCCTGCTGCAGGCGCAGCTTCAGATGTTTCTCCTTCATCTTGCGCAGCGGAGCAGCCACACGCACGCCACGCGCCACAAAGATCGGCGCAGGGTTCCCGATCCCCAGTGGCTCGAACTTCGCCAGCCACGCCGCCAGCACCGGCGTGATGCGTTCCAGCGGAAGCTCCGCGTGGCAGACGATCTCCTTTGCCAGCGATTCGGCAGTCAGCCGCTCGCTGGCATAGGCTTCCATGCGACGGCGCAGCTCCGGAACCATCCCGGACAGCAGCGAGAATCCCACCGCGTGCGCATGACCACCGAAGCGCGTGAAGAGCGGCGGCCCTTCGGCCAGGTCGACGGCCGTCAGTGCATCCAGCAGATGAAAGCCTGGCACGCTTCTTCCTGAACCGTGAGCAACGCCTTCCTGTGTCTCCTCACCCTCTTCGCTGTGCGCGTTGTGCGTGATCACCAGCGCCGGCCTGTACATGCGGTCAACTACGCGCGAAGCGAGAATTCCGATCACGCCGCGATGCCACTCCGCACCATCCAGCACGATGGCAGATGCATTCGCCAGCAGAGGCTTCGGCAGGGCAGCGTCGGCTGCAAGCACTTCTTCGATCTGAGTCAGAGCCTCGAGCTCCGTCGCCCGTCGCGCATCGTTCAACGCGTTCAACTTCTCAGCCAGCTCGGTCGCCCGCACCGCATCGCGCGTCAGAAATAGTTCGACGACATCCGATGCCACATCCATCCGTCCTGCAGCATTGATGCGCGGCGCCAGCCGGAAGCCGATCTCCGTTGTCGTAAAAGGGTGCAGCGTCGTTGGATCAATCTGGGCCAATCGCATCAGCTCGCGCAGGCCCGGCTGCACCGGGTTCTTCAGCTCACGCAGGCCGATGGCCGCGATGACTCGGTTCTCGCCGCGCAACGGAACGGAATCGGCGATGGTGGCGATCGCCAGCAGCTTCAGGAACGATGGCAGGATCTTCTCGCGCAGCCGTTCGCGCTCGGCATCATTCTCGGCCGCCGCTTCCAGCAGAGCCTGCGCCAGTTTGAACGCGACTCCCGCGCCGCACAGATCCTTCTCCGGATAAGTGCATCCATCCTGATTCGGATTCAGCACCGCGAGCGCCTCGGGTACGCCGCGGTCCTCATCCGGCAGATGATGGTCGGTCACGATCAGGTCAAGCTTCAGCCGCTTCGCCTCCGCTGCTGCAACAAAGGCGCGCACGCCGGTATCGACCGAGATCACCAGGCGCACGCCACTTTCATGCGCCGCCGCCAGCACGCTGCTCTGCATGCCGTAGCCTTCCTTGATGCGGTGCGGCACGTGATAGCGCACGTCGGGTTTGGCCGCACTCCCGGCTAGACGCTCAATTGCAGTCTTCAGCAGCACCGTGGCCGTGGTGCCGTCTACGTCATAGTCGCCATAGATCAGGATCGGCTCGTTTGCCGCCACAGCCTGCCGTATGCGCGCCACAGCTTCGCGCATACCGAGCATGAGATAAGGATCGTGCAGCTGGCTGAGAGCCGGGGCAAAGAATGTCTTCGCCGCTTCTGCTGTCGTAATGCCGCGGCCGATCAGCAGCTCGGCCAGAATTTCGGCTACGCCCTCTGGCAACTGCGCTGCCCGCGCCAGTTTTTCCGCGGCAGCTGCATCGCACTTCGGCAGGGTCCATCGAGTCGGCGGGGAAGCGGCAGGCATCCTTCTATTGTGTCATCTCTGCAATTCTCCGGAGGCTGTTCAAAAAAGTCTGGCTTCGCATGGGAGCGGCGTGTATTTTTATCCTCATCTCCCTCTGAGGTCAGACTATGAAAGCAAAGCTCCTGCTTCTCCCGGCATTCCTGCTTGTGATTGCGCCCGCACTTCATGCCGCGGATAAGAACATCGCCGACTATCCGATCAAGTTCGTCCTACTGGACACCCGTACTGATACGAACCTGCGCTGGGGCAATACCACTGCCTCTGGCAAAGGCCGCATCTACGATGGCGGCCAGATCAACGGCGTCGAGTTCCAGTATCAGTGCGAGGAGAGACTCCTCATCTCCCACGGCAGAGAATATATGGCTGCGAAGTGGAAGAAGCCGGGCGAGGTGCTCACCGTCATCTCCCAGCAGATCGGCAGCGACCACATGAACACATGCGATGTGAAGGTCGCCGTACATGACTTCGTCTACTACAACAAGAATGGCCATGCAGAGACAATGTCGCAGCGGGAGTGGGCCGCCAGGCATCCCAAAGGTGATCCCATCGAAAAGGCGGACGCGCCTGCCAGCGCCGCTTCACCGCAGTAAAGAAAATTGGCAAGATGCAAGCAAAGCCGCCGCGAGATCCTCCGTGGCGGCTTTTATCGTTCAGAAGAATGTGCTTTGGTTACTGCGAGCAGCGCGAGCTCACGCGAAGCGTCCAATAAAAATACGAGCAGCGCGAGCCCGCGCGCGTAACCGCGTCCAATAAGATCAGTCTTCGATGTCGCGTTCATCCATGATGATGTTGCCGCCGAAGCCGTCGATGCTCTCCATCAGCTCCTGGAAGCGGTCGTACCACTCGGTCGAGGTCTCGTAGACGTACATCACGCCCTGGTAGCTGAAACCGAGTTGAAGAAAACCCATCCGCCCGACGAAGTTCACCAGGTACTGCGCCTCTTCGATCTCCGGCGACTCGGTCTCGGGAAAGTTCTCCTCGCGCAGATGCTCCAGCAGGATCTCGATGTCGGCCTTCTCCAGCACGAACTCGCTCATGGTCAGGAATGGCGAGTTGGCCGCCTTGCCCAGCTCGACGAAGTCCTTCCAGCCGTCGGGGTTGTCGTCGTCCTCAAAGAGTACGCTCGGGATGTCGTCGGTCACAAAGCCGTTCATCCGGCGCATGCCGTGGCCGGCGATGAACGCGACCATATCGTCTTTCAGAGAGAGCAGATTTTCCAGCTGAATAGTCACAGTGTGTGTGATTGTCTCAGAAAACCGCCTCCGGGCGGTAGCCCGTGCCGGCCGGGCCATTTCTCCCCCAGAACCCGCGCCGAATCAGCGTGTTATAGTTAAAGTCACGCATGATTTTTTCTAGAGACTACGTCGGATACCTGGCCAAGCAGACGGTGAAGCACTTGGTGGAAGCCAAGATGATTACCACCGAAAAGTACGCCGTGCTCAACGAGCGCGTGGCCGCAGCCATGACCGAAGAGCTGATGCTCGAAGACCGCATCAATGAAGAGGTGCGCGTCATCCTCGAAGCCTTCCAGGACGACATGCGCAAGACCGGCGCCAGCTACCCGGAGATGTTCAAGAAGGTGAAGAACGAGCTGGCCCGCAAGTACAAGGCGGTCCTGTGAGAATCTCCCGCGACAAGCTCAACAAGCTCGCCCACACCGTGGCCGACACCCTGGCCGAGATCGACGAGTGCGATTTCCTGGAAGACCGCAACACCATCCGCCAGGAGGCCCGCAAGGCGCTCGAAAAGCTCCTCACGGAAGAGACCAGGATCGACGCCGCCGCCCGCATGAAGATCTCCTCCCAGCGCAAGATCATCATGGAAGGCTCGCAGGAGTGGGACATCCTCTATCGCAAGTACTACAACGACGAGGTCAAGAAGCTTGGCCTCTAGTTCGGCCTCCAACTCTTAGATCCTGTCATCCTGAGCGCAGCGAAGGATCTCACTAAGCTTGTACCGCTTCAGATCTCCCCTAAGCTCTACTTGCTATAATTAGAAAGTCGCAACGGAGAACCCTCCGTGCCGTGGCGTTATGGTGTAACTGGTTAACACGTCGCCCTCTCAAGGCGAAGAGTCCGGGTTCGAGCCCCGGTAACGCTACCAACCTTCCCCACAGCTTCTGAATCCAATTCCTCAGGCCAAACCGTGCCTTAGGAGATTTCCATGCACATCCGCAGACTCAGCACTCTCATCCTCGCCGCCGGAATGATCGCCGGTATCGCCTACGCGCAGGATGGCGCCAAGCAGGATATGAAAGACGCCGGCCATGACACCAAAGATGCTGCCGTCGATACCGGCCACGGTGTGAAGCAGGGAAGCAAGAAGGCCTATCACGCCACCAAGCGCACCACCAGGAAAGCCGCGCGCAAGACCGCGCACGGCACGAAGAAGGCCGCGGATAAAGTAAGCGGCAAAGATTAGTGAAAATAAAGCCAGCGGTAACGATTCGCTAGGCCGCAGCCTTGATGACCTATGCGCCAGTTGGCGCAGGAGATGCTGCGGGTGCCGGCACTTCCGGCGCCGGCACTCCCATGACATCGGCAAAGGCCTGCTCGAAGAGAAACATCTCATCGGCCGTTCCCACGGTCACGCGCACGAGGTTCGGCCAGACGGGCCAGCTCCGCCCTACGTAGATATTCTTCTTCTCCATCGCTTTGGCAAAATCCTGTCCGCGCTGCTTCACATCCACCATAAAGAAGTTGGCCTGCGAAGGGATCACAACAAAGCCCTGCTTGGTCAGCCATGCGACGGTATCGTCGCGCAGCTGCTTGTTCGCCAGCTTTCGCGTGGATACCAGGTCCTTCTGCTGCAGGCTCGCCTGCGCCGCCGCCACACCCGGCAACGGAAGCGGATTCAGGCCATAACGCTGCAGCTTCGCCAGCAGGTCCGGACGCCCCACGGCGAAGCCAAGACGCAGCCCCGCCATGCCATAGATCTTCGAGAAGCTGCGCAGCACGATCAGATCGCGGTCATCGATCGCGTAGTCCAGCACTGTCTCTGCATCGCTGTAGTGGATGTATGCCTCGTCCACGACAACCACTGCATGCCGTGGCTTGTGCTGCAGCAGCCAGAGGATCTCCGCGCGCGAGGCTGTGGTTCCGGTTGGGTTGTTAGGATTGCAGATATAGATGCAGCCGGCGTTTGGGTCCGCGGTCGCCATCGCGTGCATATCGTACTTGTAATCCTTGCGCAACGGAACATAGCGCACAGGGGTCTGGATGGCTGCGGCCGCCATCCCCGGCGCCTCATACGTTGGGTTCACGCAAACCAGGCTGTGCTGCGGCGAGGTGAACGCAAGCACGGAGTAGTGCAGCGGCTCGCTCGCTCCCGGATACAGGGCCAGGTAGTCCTCCCGCAGACCCTCCTGCAGCATGATCGTCTTCGCCAGGTCGGCAGAGGCAGAGAAGTCGTAACGGCCTGAGAGCGCTCCCAGAGCGGCGATCGCATCCAGCGCTTGCGGGCACGGCCCCAGCGGGTTCTCATTCGCATCCAGCAGAACTTTGACGGGCTGGGCTGTATCGTCTTTTTTGGCCTGCGATGCCGCCCACGCCAGCCTGGGCTCCGTCATCAGCGGAACAGCTGCCGCCGCTGCAAGTGTCGCAGAGGCCCCGCGCAGAAAATTGCGCCGGCTCAATGCGCCGTCTGCAATCGGGTCACAGCTCGGATTGAACCGCGTGGCCATCGTGCGCATCCTCAGGTACATCTCAGTAGAGCTGTTTCTTCTTTAAAACCGAAGCGCGAAGACAAAGTTGCCTTCCCACACTATAAGACGTTGGATGCCGAAACCGGGATAGGCGTCTGGTCCAGTAAAACAGAAAGCGACAGCAGTACAAGCGCGATCCAGTACAGGTCTGCGCCCAGAAGATGCAGGATCTGCATCCACACCGGCGCCAGCAGAAGAACATCGGCCACGCCCAGCAGAAATTGCAGGACCAGCAGGATCGCTGTCAGCCGGCGCAGCGGCAGGTCCCTGGCCTGACCTATCAGCCAGACCGCAAAGAGCCCAGCCACGACCGCTGCCGCCGGATGCACCCAGCGTACCCGCAGCAACAAAGGCGCCGCTACGGAAAAGTCCTGCGCGAAGGCCTGCGTCAGCGTCGCAGAAGGGAAGAGCGTATCGCCCAGCGCGGCCAGTGATCCGCTCACGCCGACAAAGATCGTCGAGGCCAATCCGGCGGCAACCCACCAGCGTGTCATGGCGTTCGCAACGATACGTGGCTGAGACTCATCGCGCGTAAGCAGCGCCGCTGTCACCGTAAGCGCCGCAAGCAAGAGCAGGGTGTTGCTCAGGTGGATGGAAAGAACCACCACGCGGCCCACAGACCGGTTCGTCGTCACATAGCCGAAATGCACCAGCAGAAATCCAAGAAAGGCTTCATTGATGAGCAGAAGCATCGCGACCCATGCAAAGATACGCGCGCGATGCTCCTTTACCGTCCCAACCAGCACGCCGATCAGCAGCGCCAGCACCAGCACCGTGGCTCCGCCGGTCATCATGCGATGCGTGAACTCGATGATGGTGTCCACGCGCGGCGAGACCGGGATCACCTCGCCATTGCACAGCGGCCAGTTGTTGCCGCAGCCCGCACCGGAGTGCGTCGCCCGCACCACCGCGCCCCACAGGATCACGAGCACGTTCCAGCCCAGCGTCGTCCACGCCAGCCTGCGCAACCATTTGCTCTGTATAGGCATCTTCCGCAATCTTATAAGACCGCGCATGCCATGCGATAGCATGGGAGGATGATGGAAACATCCGGTGGCACGCCGAAGGCCCAGAAAAAACTCACTCCGCTCTGGCGCGCAGTGATCGAGATTGCGTTCATCGTCTTTCTCTTCTACTCGAACCTGCTGATGGGCGAGTTCACCCGTGCCAACCAACATGGCAAGAGCTTCCTCGCCGGCCTGAGAGATGTGATGACGCTCGAGAACCTCGCCATCGCCCTGGTCACGGCATTTATCGGCTACGTCGTCTTCGAGTATCTGCGGAAAAAACTTTAACGCTGGCGTATCTTTTCTAGCGAAGTTATAGACTCGAAGCTGGCTGCTCTGCGGAAGTTTTTTCTGTAGCCGCTAAATGGCTCTAAATCAAATATTTATCTGTAAAAACAATGGCTGCAAATATTTAGCGGAAGTGCATTCGCTAAGTACTTGCAGCCGCAGTTTTAGCTTTGCAGAGGGGGGAGGGGGTATTACCCCTTCGCCAGCTCCTTTGCCCGCAGAGTCGCCTTGCGCACGGCCTGGATCAACGCGGCGCGCAGCCCACCCTCTTCAAGCGCGAGGATGCCATCCACCGTGCTGCCCGCAGGCGTGGTCACAGCGTCCTTCAGCATCGCCGGATGATAGCCCGTCTCCAGCACCATGCGTGCCGAGCCGAACATCGTCTGCGCCGCAAGCAGCGTGGCCGTGTCGCGCGGCAGCCCCATGTTCACGCCGCCTTCCGCCAGTGCCTCTACGATGACGTAGAAGAACGCCGGACCCGAACCCGAGAGTCCCGTCACCGCATCCATGTGCTTCTCTTCGACGACCACCGAGCGCCCCACCGTCTGGAAGATGCGGTTGGCGATCCTCATATGCTCGTCGGTCACATGCGTGCCGCGGCAGTAAGCGGTCATGCCCGCGGTCAGCATCGCCGGCGTGTTGGGCATGGCGCGTATTACGGGGATGCTCTTGCCCGCGGCCTCTTCCATCTCGGCGATCTTCACGCCCGCAGCGATGGAAAGCACAAGCTTCTTCGGCGTCAGCGCAGGCTTGATCTCTGTCAGCAGCGCAGGCACCTGCCAGGGCTTCACGCCCAGAATGATGACGTCGGCCGACTTCGCCGCGGCCAGGTTGTCTGTAGCCACCTGCACGCCGAACTGCGCCGAGAGCGCGATGGCGCGCGGCGCGTGCTGCACCGTGGCGAAGATGCTCTCCGCGTTCACGAGATTGTTCTTTAAGAACGACTGCAGCAGGATGCCGCCCATCTTGCCCGCGCCGAGAATGGCGACGCTCAGATGGGGAAGTGCGGCCTGTTGCTTAGGCGCTTCGTAGGTTTGTACGGCTTCGCTCATAGGGTTCTCTTCAGGTCGTGCAGATACATCCTTAAGAGTAACAAAGTGCCGTGTTTTGTATCCGGTTCACTGCTTTTGTTGATAGATGCCGAGCACATTGCCCGCGGGGTCGCTGAACCGCGCCGTGATCTCCGGAGCATCGCCGCCGATCGGCTGCACGATCGTGCCGCCTGCGGCCACGATCTTCTCCATCGTCTTCACTGCGTCGAAGACCATGATGAAGATCAGCAATCCCGGCGTCACCGAAGGCGGCCGGTCCAGCACCCACGTGCCGCTTACCTGGTTCACCGTGTCGTCGAATGCAACGCTTCCATCGTCCCGCGTGCGGATCTCCCAGCCGAAGACCTCGCCGTAGAAGGCAGCCGATACCGCAATGTCGGTCGCAGGGATCTGGAGGTAACAGATCTTGCCATCAGCGTACATGGGCCGTTAGTCCTCTCGTGTGGAGATGAAGTTTACTTCTTGCTCGCGATCCACGCATCCACCCTCTGCTCCAGCACATCCAGAGGCATCGCGCCCGAATCGATCACCGTATCGTGGAAGCTCCGTATGTCGAACTTCGATCCCAGCTCCTTCTGCGCCTTGGCACGCAGCTCCAGCAGCTTCAGCTGACCCATCTTGTAACCCAGCGCCTGCGCGGGCAGCGCGATGTAGCGGTCGACCTCGGCGTTGATGTCGGTATCGCTCAGCGTAGTGTGCGCCTGCATGTACTCCACCATCTGCTGCCGCGTCCAGTGCATGCTGTGCACGCCGGTGTCGACAACGAGCCGCGATGCGCGCCATATATCGGCGTTCCAGTGGCCATAGTTGCTGTACGGGTCCGTATACATGCCAAGGTCCATGCCGAGATGCTCGGCATAGAGCCCCCATCCTTCGGTATACGCCGTGTAGTACTCCTGCGTGCGGAACGTCGGCAGCCCGGTCAGCTCCTGCGCGATGGAGATCTGCAGATGATGCCCTGGGATGCCTTCGTGATACGCGATCACCTGCACATCCGCCAGCGAGCGGTTGGCGAAGTCGTAGGTGTTTATCTCGATATGTCCGGGCCTTTTTCCATCCGGCGTGCCTTGTAGATAACGGGCAGGAGCCTGGTTCTTCTCGATGTACTCGGGGATCGGCTGTACCTCGAGGCCTGCCTTCGGCAACGTGCCGAAGAGCTGCGGCAGCTTCGTCTTCATCACATCCAGATAGCCGCTGTAGGCGTCGAGCAACTGCTGCTTGCTCGTGGGATGCAGCTTCGGATCGGCCTTCATGGCGGCGTCCATCGCCTTGCGGTCGGCAAATCCTAGCGACTTGGCGATGGTGAGTATCTGCGCCTCGTCCTTTGCGACCTCGTCCTCGCCGATCTTGTGGATCTCGGCCGGCGTCTTGGTCAGCGTGGTGGACTGCTTCACCTTCCACGCGTAATAGGCGTCGCCATCCGGCAGCGCCCACACGCCGGGGTCCTTGCGTCCCTTGGGGATGTACTGCGCCTGAACGAACTTCGCGAAGCGCTGGTAGCTTGGCAGCACCTGCGTTCGGATGGCGTCCAGCACGTCAGCTGTGATCTGCTTCTGCTTCTCCGGCGTGATGCTCTTGGGGAAGTTCTTCAGCGGCAGCGCGAACGGGCTGTCCTCCGGCTTCTGTCCGGCGAGCGTCTGCACCTGCACCAGCATCTTCTCCAGCAGGAACTCCGGCGGCATGCGGCCGTCGTCCATGCCGAGCATCATGTTGGTCATGTTCTGCGAGAAGACGCGCGGTACCTGGTGCAGCCGCGCGATGTAGTGCGTGTAGTCGGCCTCATCGTCGAAACTGAGTTGAGCCACCAGCATCGGCAGCTCACTGTGGAAGCCGTCGAATTGCGTGACCGGCATCTCCCACTCTTTGAAGCGCGCGCCCTCCTGCTCGATGATGAGGTCGTTCAGCATCAGCTGGACCGAGAGCTTCTCCTGGTCGCTCAGCCCAGTGGTGTCGATCTCAGAGAGCTTCTGGATGTTCTCCCGCGCTCGTGCCAGATGTGCGTTGATCGCCTCTACGGAGTAGTCCGTGAGCTGGTCATCGTAGCGCTTGTCGCCGAGGGTGGAGGCGAGCTCTGGATTCTCCTTGAGGTTCTGCTCCCACATCGCGGCAAACAGCGCGGAGAGCTGCTTGCTGCGCTCGGCCACGCTGGCAGCTTGTGCGGGAGCAGCGGCCGCAGGCGTTGCTGTAAGCGGCGGCTGAGCCGCATACGCAAAGGCAGGCAGTGCAAGGCTGAGGGCAAGTGTGGGCAGAGCGCGAAATAGTCTCATACGCGCCAGTTTATAGCTCTGCGCCGCAAAAGAAAAAGGCACACCACAAAACAAAGAGCCGTCATTCTGAGGAGCGTTCTTTGCGATGAAGAATCCGCCATGCACTTCGCCTGCCCATAGATTCCAAGGCTTTCTAGCCGAAATGCGGGTGCCCATTCATCGCAGTCTCATCGCGATGAGTGGGCCATCGTCGCATCGCGACGACTCGGAGGGAGCAGGGGCCTTTAGGCCCCTGAATAGAGCGAAAGAGAAGGGGGACTTCAGTCCCGGAAAATGAAACGGCATCGGCCGATAAGGCCGATGCCGCTTCTGAAGCTGAAAAGTTTACGCCGTAGTTGGCGCACAATACGCGTCAAACGCGCGCTGCAGCTCGGCGGCGATCGCCGGGGCAGTGGAGGTCTCGATCGCCGAACGCTGCATCAGGTAGACCAGCTGGCCGTCGCGCAGGATCGCGATCGCGGGCGAGGTCGGCGGGTGTCCGGCAAAGTAGCCGCGCGCCTTTTCAGTGGCCTCGCGGTCCTGGCCGGCGAAGACGGTGATGGCGTGGTCGGGCTTGGTGGCGTTCTGCATCGCCAGGCGTACACCGGGACGCATCTTGCCGGCGGCGCAGCCGCAGATGGAGTTCACCACCACCATGGTCGTGCCGGGTTGCGCGAGCGCAGCGTCCACTTCGGTAGCTGTGCGGGCTTCGTTCAGGCCGGCGCGGGTAAGCTCTTCGCGCATCGGGATCACCATGATCTCTGGGTACATATGTATCTCCTTAGGGACGGCGAACTACCGCGTCTTCTCTAGTATAACGGTTCGCGCCCGATGTATCCTCAACCCGTGCCTACTCCGGAGATCCAGCACAACGTCGCTCTTGCGCCCTATACCACCCTGGGCATCGGCGGCCCCGCGCGCTACTTCTGTACCATCACTGCGGAGCACGACATCCACGGCGCGTTGCACTATGCCAGAACGAACGATCTGGACACCTTCATCCTGGGTGGCGGCAGCAATCTGCTCATCTCCGACGAGTTCTACGAAGGCCTTGTGCTGCACATGGCCATCAAGGGCGTCACCATCAAAGAGCACGGCGGAAAAGCGATCTACGACGTCGCCGCCGGAGAGCCCTGGGACGCGCTCGTCACACGAGCCGTGCTCAACAACTGCGCCGGCATCGAGTGCCTCGCCGGCATCCCGGGCACCGTCGGCGGCACGCCGGTGCAGAACGTCGGCGCCTACGGGCAGGAGGTCTCCGAGACCATAATCTCCGTCCGCGTCTACGACACGGAGAGCGACTCCTTCACCGAGCTCACGAACGCGCAGTGCGGCTTCCGTTATCGTCAGAGCATCTTCAACACCTCTGCCGCCGGTCGCTACATCGTAACCCGTGTGCGCTTTGCGCTCACGCAGGACGGGTCCCCCAGGATCGCCTATGCCGATCTGCAGAAGTACTTTGCGGCAGAACCCACTCCATCGCTTCTTGAGGTCGCCGAGGCCGTCCGCGGCATCCGCCGCACCAAGGGCATGCTTATCGTGGAAGGCGATCCCGACTGCCGCAGCGCAGGCTCCTTCTTCAAGAACCCGATCGTGGACGAGGGCATGATCCCCAGGCTCGCGGAGATCCTCGGCATTGACGCCGAAAAGATCCCGCGTTATCCCGCGACGCCTGGTCACGTGAAGCTTCCTGCTGCGTGGCTGCTGGAGCAGGCCGGTTTCCACAAAGGATTTACGCTGGGGCCTGCCGGCATCTCGTCGCGCCACACGCTTGCGTTGATCAATAAGGGAGATGCGCGTGGCCTCGCCACGGCGGCAGACATCATGGCCCTGCGCGATCTGATCCAGGACACGGTCAAAACCCGCTTCGGCATACGCCTGCAGCAGGAGCCTGTCGAGCTCAGCTGGAAACGTCAACTCGACCGCTGATTCTTTTTGAAGTGTCATCCTGAGCCGAAGGCGAAGGACCCCGACGCATTACAGGCCACCCATGCCGCTATAGGCTTCCGCTGCACAAGCGTAGATGGCTTTTCCAATTAAAGTTTCGATCCGCCTGACCTGTTCGTTCCATGCTATCCGTGCTGAAGCTTTTGCTTTTACTGCAACGCCCTCAACAACGTCTCCCGCTCTTCGGCCAACACCACCCGCGCATCACCCTGATCTTTCACGCGGCCTGCGTTCAACACGATCACATCCGCATCCAGCGCAAAGACCTCGCTCACATCATGCGTGACCGAGAGGACCGGCACGTTTTCTCGTGAGAGATAGGTACGCAGATCTTCCAATAGGGCTGCGCGAAGTGCAGTGTCCAGTCCGGTGAACGGTTCATCCAGAAGCAGCAGCCGTGGCGCAGGAGCCATGGTACGCGCTAGCAGCACTCGTTGCGTCTCGCCATTGGATAGCTCATGCGGAACGCGCGATGCAAGATGATCAGCGTGAAAGAGTTGCAGCATCTCTCCGGCTCTCTCCAGGCATTCTCTGCCGCCAAACTTGTGTTCTGCTCCAAACACCACGTTATAAAGGACGCTTCGGTGAGGAAAGAGTACGCTGCGCTGCCCCACGTATCCTATGCCGCGTTTGTGCGGCGGAATGAAGATATTCTGCGCTGTGTCCGTCAACAATTCGCCGCGCAGCGCGATGCGGCAGGCCTGCGGCCGCATCAACCCGGCGATCGCACGCAGGATCGTGCTCTTACCCGCACCCGAAGGCCCGAACAGCACCGACCACGGCGACGTCAGTGCAAAATTCAGATCGATAGCTGGAGTATCGCCCGCGGCAAAGCTGTGCTGTATGCGGGCCTTCAGGATCGTCGCAGACTGGAAGCGCGTCTCAGACAAGGCGGCCTCCGGTCTTTGCGCTTCGCCGCCACGCATTTGGTTGAATATAGATCGCCAGCAGCGCAAGGAAAGAAAAGACCATCAGCAGCAGAGCCGTATGATTCGCGCTCGCGTAATCGAACTCCTGCACACTGTCATAGAGCGCGATAGAGATCGTGCGTGTAGCGCCGGGAATATTGCCGCCCAGCATCAGCACCACGCCGAACTCTCCCACCGTGTGCATAAACGCAAGCACCGTCGCCGTGATCAGTGCAGGCCGCGCCATGGGCAGGGCTACGCGGCGAAAGACCTGCGCCGGCGTTGCGCCCAGCATCGCTGCGTCTTCCAGTGCGGTTGTATTCACGGCGCGAAAGCCAGCCACGAGCGGCTGCACAGCGAAGGGAAAGCTGTAGAGCACCGAGCCCACAACCAATCCGGAGAACGTGAACGCCAGCGGATGACCCAGGACCGTGATCAGCATGCGACCGAAGGCCGTCTCCGGCCCCAGCATCACCAGCAGATAGAAGCCGAGCACGGTCGGCGGCAGCAGCAGAGGCAGAGCGCTCAGCGCCTCCACCGCAGGACGCACGCGGCTCGTGCTCCTTGCCAGCCACCATGCCAGCGGCAGTGAGATCGCCAGCAGGATCAGTGTCGTTACGGCTGCCAGCCGCAGCGTCAGCAATAGGGCCTGTACATCCATCCCTTTACTCTAATCTCAAGGGCCGTCATTCTGAGGAGCGCATTTGGCGACGAAGAATCCGCCATGAAACTGCATGGCCTATACATCGCAAGGCTTTCTAACCGGAATGCGAGCACCACGCGAAGCGATTCGCCGTGCGCGCAGCACTAATTGTCTTTCGACGTCAGTCCGTAGTGCGCAAACTGCGACTGGATTGTCCCGCTCAGCACATACTCCAGAAATTTGCGGCCTTCTGCATGATGCGCCGAGCGCATCACCACCGCGCACTGCCGCATCTGTGTGTACGCCGTCGTCGGCATCACAACGTAGCTGCCGCTCTGGACCATCTCCGGAGACATCGCCAGCGTGAGCGAGATAAACGCCACCTGGGCATTCCCGGTGCCGGCAAACTGGGCAGCCTGCGCTACATTCTGCGCCTGCACCAGGTGGGGCGCTACTTTGTCATAGAGCTGCATCTTATGCAGCGCTTCCGTTGCCGCGAGACCGTAAGGCGCTGTCAGCGGATTGGCGATTGAGACGCTCTTCAGCACCGGGTTGGAAAGTGCGTCGAGAGTGAGCGGCTGGAATGGACCATCCTTGCGCTCCCATAAGACCAGCGTTCCCTTGGCATACATCTCCGGCTCGGATCGATCCGTCAGATTCGCTGCTACAACACGTTCGGGATAGGTGTAGTCCGCGGAGAAGAAGACATCCATCGGAGCGCCGTTGATGATCTGCGTTGCCAGGCCGGAAGACGATCCGTAGGAAACCTCCACATGGATGCCGGTCTCCTTCTCGAATCCAGCGGCGAGCAGCGGCATGACCGGCTGCAGATCGGCTGCTGCAGCCACATGGATCGTGACCGCCGGCTTCGTCTGCGCCGGCAGTGCGAGGGCTCCGGCCAACAGTACGGCAAAGCAGGCATTTCGCCGGAATCGCCACCGGAATATCGCTTGATTATCCATAGAAGTGACTATACGGCAGTTTAGATGGGAAAATGGTTGTGGCGGTTTTCTATGGAAGACAGCCCAGCGATCAACTCGTAGTGGAAGGTCTCCAAAGATGAAGAACGTTAGAAGCATCTCCCTTGGTCTCGTTGGTCTTATTCTTTTGGGTGCGCCCTGTCTATTTGCGCAATCCGCCCCCGCGTCGCAATCTTCCCCCGCGTCGCCAGCGGGGCCTGCTCCAAGCTGGGCGGCCGCCCGCAAGCATATGCAGACCGCCTTCGCCGCTTTTATTCAGGCAGCATCGCGAGACGACCGCAGCGACGGCGCATTCAATACTCAGATGCACGCTCTGCTTGACGCCACCAACGAGATCCACGAGGCACAGACCAGTCTCGCCAGCCAGCCCGGGGCTGCCCATCGCGAACTCTTCGCCAAGTCCGCCGTTATGTGCCAGCGAAGCGCCATCCTGTTCTGGCAGCGCAACTCCAGCATGGATATGACACCCGGACACTTCTATCAACCACCCACCAATGACATAGTCTCTTGCACGAAGACGCTCGCAGATCCGGATTCGGAATAAGTATGACCCTTAGAACCCATCATCTCCGTTGCATCGGCTGCGGAACCGTTATCCCCGGCGAAGAAGCTCGCAG
>Ga0206820_1059_pt1 | contig 25434 bp, 19 predicted proteins | sample Alteio_BWOrgCont_84_FD_152857 | JGI IMG/M metagenome (GOLD analysis project Ga0206820, IMG submission 152857) | Enriched cells from forest soil in Barre Woods Harvard Forest LTER site, Petersham, Massachusetts, United States -... | ecosystem: Environmental > Terrestrial > Soil > Temperate forest >...
GGGATTCCGCTATATCTTTGGGCAACATGTATTTGAGTAAAATACGATCCATTGTTTCATTGGTCATTCCTGCAAGTCCCGCCAGTAGCAAAGGGAGCGCGTATATAATCATTCGTTTCCAAAGCTCCAGGTCGAATGCGAATTTAACCCGGAAGATTTCCGGAAATAATAATAACAACGTTACCAGGCTGGCAACCAGATTAGAGATAAATACATAGCCTACTCCGATTCCAGGGTTATAGACGGTATGTGCTATGGAATAAAAAACGCTGGCAGGATGATCGTATGCGTTTTTGCAAATACCGATAAAGAATATGTTTAAAGAGATACTGATCGCGATGTTGATCACTTTGACAAAAGCGAAACGTGCCGCCTTATTTTGCTGACGCAACCTGGCAAAGGGAATAGAAGTGAATGCATCCAGCCCAATAATCAAAAAGATCCAGATGACATAATCACGGTGTTCCGGATAACGGATCAGGGAAGCCAGGGGTTGAGCGAACCAGGAAACAACCGCGATGAAAATTACCGTGCTGGAAAAGACGGATAGAAGGGCTGTACTGTATACCTTTTCTTCGTTTTCTTCCAGGACAGAAAAATTGAATAAAGCTGTTTCCATTCCGTATGTTACAATTATAATGAGAAAGGAGATGTATGCATACATCTCCGTAACCACACCAAATTCGGAAGTAGTATAACAATAAGTATAAAGGGGGGTCAGACAGTAATTCATTAAACGGGCCACAATCGTGCTCAGACCATAAATGGCTGTCTGTCCCGCTAATTTTTTGAGTGTACTCACGTGTAGCTTCGTATATTTCTAACTAACAATGTAAATATAGAATGAATATTGCTTTGCATTTATTTTATTCTTAGTATTGCAACCGCAAAAATTAACGTTTTGATCCGCATGAATAAACGTCTACTCTCCTTTATCGTTTTATTTGTAAGCATTGTTCGGTTAAATGCCCAGGGATTCGACACGTTGGGGGTTAATGCATCGGGACCTAAAAAAGCCTATAGCTTCGGAATAAAAATAGGGGGTAATTCCAGCCGTTTTACCGGTTTGCCGGAAAGAACCGAACGACAGCTTGGTTTTTCTGCCGGTTTTTTTGCTTCTTATAAAATCTCCAACCGTTTGAGTGCTCAATTGGAAGTAGTGTACATGCAGCAAGGAGGTACCTATTTATCCCACGATTCACTTCCCCCGGCGACCAGTGTTAAATCAGCGAATACCATTACGCTGCACAATATTGAAATTCCTCTTTTGTTAAAATACAACTTACCCGGTATTTGCGTTGACAAACTTCAACTCCTGATTGGACCGGCACTGGGAATCAATGTGGCTGCTTCGAATTATTACATAAGTGATATTCTATTTAACAGTGGCAGGGAAGTGATCGCCAGCGGAACAGAAACAGTAAGTTCGGATTACCTTACCTTTCAATGGGGGGCTTATTTCGGGCTGGCCCGGAATTTTACAATAGGTTCTTCTTATTTATTGACGGTAGATTTCCGTTATCGTCTCGGTCTGAGTCCCGTGATTGACCTGAATAATTATTACACCATCAATCCAAATCTTATGCTAACGAAATCAAACACGCTTGCGCTTACGGTTGGTTTCGGATTTTAAAACTATTAAAAATTAACACGCTAAAATTCCTATGAAAAAGACCATTTTAAACTTAACAGGCCTATCCGCACTAATTTGTGTGTTATTTCTGGGCGCTTGCAAAAAAGATACATTAACAGGTGATCAGGCTATTTCCGACGAAACGGCAGCACAGGCAAGGTTGAGCAAAACGCTTGATTCATTAAAAAATGTAGCAGGTGTGATCCAGTATTCGGTCAATGTGGTAAAAGCAAATCAATCAACATACGTTACCGGCAGAACCGCCGCCAGTGGACAGGTAGAGGCTACTGTGACCGTCAGCCAATATGGTCAAACCGTTACAGCAACAACTACCAATGGAATTGTTTCTTTTCCGAATTGCCGTATCGGCAGTACGAACGTGGTTGTTCAAATGAACGGATTTACAACGATCGATTATAAAACAAGTCTCACTCCGCCTGATTCCGGAATAATTACCTCGGGTTCGATCCGCCAGGTTAGTACCATGGTACCTATTTTTGCAGTATCCGGAGCGGGTAATACCGCCCAGATCCAGGGAACAGTAACACTTGAAAGTGATCTGACCAACTCAACTCCTGAATTAGCACCCGCCACTACGGTGGTTTCAGCTAATATCGATGCAAATGATCCCGCCTTTCAGGCAACCTATCTTACCCGGGATGGAAAAGCAGGAAGTATTATCAGCATTGCTTATGAAGATGCTTTTTCCACTACTACCCTTTCCGCCACCGGAACCTATACCTTGACGGTTCCGGCTTCCGTGGATAAGTTGCCTATTAAACTGGTGGTGACAGACGTCATTTTAAACCAAAAACTATATATAAATAATTTTCAGAACGTCCCTTTTGTTAATCCTTCTGTACAGAATATTCCAACGACTTTCAGTCAGACGGTTGGAATACTTGGCTATACAGCAGTTCCTTCCGTTTACCCTGTGACGGTAACGATCGCTCCACCTCCTGCACAAGGTTCGGGAGCTACGGTAACTGCCGTTTTAAAGGCTACCAGCGTAGAATCAGGAGCTGGTTTTACCGTTCTTAATGGAGGAAGCGGTTATGGCATAAATCAGACAGGTATTCCCGTTACGGTTAACGGGGGTAGTTTTGATAATACGGTCACTGGCTTCGCTGCTGCAGCGCTGACAGCTAATTCGAATGCTTCAGGTGAGATTGTTTCTATATCCGGCACGAATGGCATGGGTTACAGAGGCCAGGCAACATTAACAATCGGCGGATCGGGTTCAGGAGCTATTGTTCAACCGAATTATGCCAGTACCATTGCTAATCTTGGTTCAACTACGAATGCAAATGATGGTTCCAGCATTACGGCGGGAGGATCGGGCTATCTGTCTGCTCCTACGGCAAGAATACAGGGAACTGGTCCTGCCACTTATGTGAATGTAACTACTTCCACCACGATCTATCAAAATGCCGTTGCAACAATCAATTTTGCCGGAGTCGCAAACACCTTTACCCAGGCACCTACCGTAACGTTTGATGCACAGCCTTCATCTACTGCAACGGCCCGGGTTAATACTCTTAATGGAATAGTTGGCGGCAAAATTAGCTCAATAGTAATTTTGAATGCAGGCCAGGGATATAATCCAAATGGACCAGCTCCAACAGTAACCCTTGGCTCCCTTGCACCCGGAGGATTCGGAGCGATCGTAAATGCTGTTATGAATGGTGCCGGTGATAAAGTGGCATCAATTAATATCCTTGATGGAGGTTCCGGCTATTCGACGGGAAATTATCCTTCTTTCATGCCATTCAGCATTAGTCCTGCTGCATTGTATGTAAGTCCTAACGGAACATATGTCAGAGATGTTTATTATGGTACAGGAACCCGCGATATCAACATGAATGCGCTATAAGAAGCAATAGCAGCTGATAAATACTCCATGTTTTTAAAAGAACCTGTTTATGCTATGATAAACAGGTTCTTTTATTTTCCCGAAAATTTTGCTTTACGTTTTTCCAGGAAAGCGGATGTGCCTTCTTTGAAATCTTCTGTTGAAAAGCTTTTCCCAAATTCATTCACCTCGCAGTCAAAGCCATTTATTCCCTCTGTATAATACGCATTGATACTTGTGATAATGCCCGCAATGGCCAGGGGCGCTTTGCTTTTTATTTTTTCCATTAGCTCCAGGCACTTGGGCAGGAGCTGCTCTGCTGTTGTCAGGTAATTAATCAAACCTAAATGAAACGCCTGCTCCGCTGATATCAGATCGGCGCTCATATGCAGTTCCAGCGATTTTGCTTTACCAATCAGTTGTGTTAAACGCTGTGTTCCTCCGTATCCGGCAATCAAACCCAGGTTAACTTCGGGCTGCCCGAATTTTGCGTTATCGCTGGCCACTCTTAAATGACAAGCCATCGCTAATTCACAACCTCCTCCAAGTGCAAAACCATTCACTGCGGCAATGACAGGTTTTGGAGAACTTTCAATGGATTTAAATACTTCCTGTCCGGCCCGGGCCATCGCCTTGCCCTGTTCGACCGTTAAGCCCGTAAATTCAGAGATATCGGCGCCGGCTACGAATGATTTAGACCCCGTACCGGTGATTATAATTCCCCTAACGGAAGTGTCCGCAATGGCTGCCTGTATGGCTCCGCCAATTTCCTGAACGGTTTTCTTATTGAGGGCATTTAACTTGTCCGGACGATTGATCGTGATAAAGCTTATTTCATTTTCGTTCCTGGTGAGTATATTTTCGAATGTCATGTCTTTTTGTTTTTAGATTAAGTTAGCTGCAATTTCATGTTAAAGAAAGAGGAAAAGTAAAAATTCGCATAAAAAGCCCAACAGGTATCCCAGATAGATTTGGGAGGAATTATGTGACTGAAGGCGCAGTCGGGCATATCCGATCAAGCCCGCTATAAGTATGGCCAGCATCAATTCATTCAGCACATTTATTTCGAGTTGATGTGAAAAGCCCAATAAAACGCCTATCAAACCTCCAGCGCCAACACTGTGTGCGCTGATCTTCCACCTTAGATTGATGAGCATGGTCAACACAACTGAAATATTTGCTCCCAGCAGGACCAGATTTAACGGCTCCGGCAACGTTACTTTTGTCGTGAGCAGGTAATAGCCCAGGGAATAATAAATTGCCGTTAGTAAATAAGGGATGCGCCGCTCCTCCAGGGTTTCCAGTTCCAGACTGTGGATACGTCCTGTAAAAAGCAGCAACCAGGTACTGAGTACCGGAAAAATAAACGTTGCTATAAAAACAACGGCATAGAGCGCTTGCTGCAATACCGGAGGAACAATAAAACCAATGTAGGAGTTCGTATGGAAAATAAACCACAGACTTAGACTGGGAATTAATAAGGGATGGAAGAGGTAGGAAATCGTTTTTGAAAAGTAATATCCAAAGTCTTTAATCATTATTAACTCTTTTTTAAGGATTGCCAGACCACCCTGTTACCGAATCGCTATTCGCTAATTACCTATAACTCCTTCCTCATCCTGGCTACCGGTATATCCAGCATTTCCCGGTACTTAGCAACCGTCCGGCGGGCAATGTTATAGCCTTTTTGTTTCAGCAGATTGGTCAGGGCATCATCGGTAAGTGGTTTTTTCTTATCCTCCGCTGCTATGTTATCCTGCAGTATTTTTTTGACTTCCTTGGAAGAAACCTCTTCTCCCGACTCTGTTGAAAGGGACTCGGAGAAAAATGATTTCAAGGGAAAAGTACCAAACTGTGTCTGAACGTATTTGCTATTGGTTACTCTTGAAACAGTCGATATATCCAAACCGGTGCGGTCGGCGATGTCTTTCAATATCATTGGCTTGAGTTTCATTTCGTCCCCTTCAATAAAATAATCAAATTGATATTCCAGGATAGCCCTCATCGTCGACATGAGTGTATTCTCGCGTTGCTTGATAGCATCTATAAACCAACTGGCACTTTCTATTTTTTGCCTTACAAAAGAGGAGGCTTCCTTGCTGGGTTTATCCTTTGCTTTGGAATATTCATCCAGCATCTGCTTGTAATCCTTGCTCACCCTTAATTCGGGTTGGTTACGGGAATTTAAGGAAAGATCAAGGGCGCCGTCGCTCCCCGTCAGAATAAAGTCCGGTATAACTTCCTGGATGTTTTTTTGCGCATCACTGCTTGAATTACCCGGCTTGGGATCCAGCTTTAAAATTTCATTGATGACTTCTTTCAAACGCTCTTCGGATATATCCAGTTTTTTTTCGATTTTTTCATAGTGTTTTTTTGAAAACTCTTCCATTTGTGTTTGAACCACTTTCATTGCCAGCTGAACAATTTCCGATTTCTGGTCTTTACGCTGTAATTGCAATAGCAAACATTCTTGTAAATCACGTGCTCCAACTCCGGGGGGATCAAATCGCTGAATGACCTGTAAAATCTCCTGCAATTCCTGCTCCGTAGTAGGTATGTTTTGCGAGAAGGCGATATCGTCCACAACGGAAATAAGGTCTCTTCGTAAATAGCCCTCATCATCAATATTTCCGATCAGGTAGAGCGCAATCTGGTAATGATGATCATCCAGATCTTTCAGGCCAAGCTGATTCTCCAACACTTCCTGTAAACCAATAGAGGAAGTAACGGGAATTTCCCTACGCTCATCATCCAGACCCGCATTGTTAACTTTCAGTTTATACGACTCTCCCTCTTCCTCATCCATATAATCATCCATGGTGAACTCATCCTTGTCCACCTGCATCTCCTCTTCCTTTTCTTCTTCTCCTGTTTCCTCGTTGTTGATTATCTCTTCGTCTTCTTTGTTTGTTTCTTCCTCTTCTTCTTCTTCCTCTCCTTCTTCCAATGCAGGATTAGCTTCCATTTCCTCTTTAATCCTTTGCTCCAGAGCAATTGTAGGCAATTGCAACATTTTCATGAGCTGAATCTGCTGAGGCGAGAGTTTTTGAAGAAGTTTCTGACTTAAATTCTGCTTTAACATATTACGAATTTATTAAAAATCAGCGTTCTTAGGAGTCCTTGGGAACGGAATCACATCCCGTACATTGCTCATCCCGGTTATGAACAAAATCAAACGTTCGAAACCCAGGCCGAAGCCACTGTGCGGGCAGGTGCCATACCTTCGGGTATCCAAATACCAGCTAAGACTTTCTTCAGGGATGTCCATCTCTTTCATCCGGGCCTGAAGCTTATCATAGTTCTCCTCCCGCTGAGAGCCTCCTATGATCTCCCCCACATAGGGGAACAAAACGTCCATTGCACGAACTGTCTTGCCATCCTCATTTTGTTTCATGTAGAAAGCCTTTATTCCTTTGGGGTAATCCGTAACGATAACGGGAATCTTAAAATGATCTACCAAAAAATTCTCGTGTTCCTTTTGCAGGTCTTTCCCCCATTCGGGCCTGAATTCAAATTTCTTACCCTTTTCAAGAACAGCAATAGCCTCTGTATAGGTAATTCGTTTAAATGTATTTTCTGCAACCAGGTTCAGTCTTTCCATTAAGGTTGTCTTGCTTCGCTCACTCTCTTTTTTGTTTTTATCTTCTTCTATTGCCCGGGTATTCAGAAATTCAAGATCATCTTTGCTGTGTTCAAGTCCATATCGGATCAGGTATTTCAAAAAGGCTTCCGCTACATCCATGTTGTCGGTAATGTCATGAAAGGCCATTTCAGGTTCGATCATCCAGAATTCCGCCAGGTGGCGGGGGGTATTGGAGTTTTCAGCCCGGAAAGTAGGACCAAATGTATAAACCTGACCCAATGCCGTTGCTGCTAATTCTCCCTCCAGCTGACCGGAAACCGTGAGATTGGTTTCTCTGCCAAAAAAATCCTGTTTATAATCAATGGAACGATCTTCATTATACGGAAGATTTTTCAGATCAAGGGTAGTTACCCGGAACATTTCTCCTGCTCCCTCTGCGTCCGAACCTGTAATAACAGGTGTCTGTAAATAAAAAAAGCCTCTTTCGTTAAAAAAATGATGGACTGCCATGGCCATGTGGTGACGAATGCGCAGTATCGCCCCAAACGTATTGGTCCTGGGGCGCAAGTGCGCTATCTCCCTTAAAAACTCAAGCGTATGGGCCTTCTTCTGCAACGGAAAAGTTTCGTCCGCCGCACCGATTATTTCCAGTGCGGACGTTTGTAATTCCACTGTTTGCCCCTGCCCCTGAGACTGGGTGAGTGTTCCTCTTACAGAAATACAGGCACCTGTTGTCACCTGCCTCAGGGCTTCTTCCGGAATTTTTGAAAGATCAACGACGGCCTGTATTGAATGGATCCCTGAACCATCATTTATAGCAATAAAAGCCACGTTTTTATTGCCACGTTTGGTCCGCACCCAACCCTTCACCTGGACTTCTTTTCCAAAATCACTCGATTTAAGCAGTTCTGCAATTCTAAGGTTTTCCATTTTTCAATAAAAAGATTGGTTACAAAAATACGTATTAGAGTCTTATAATTCGATTACTTTGTGTAAAATGAACACCTTATGGCGACGTTATTTTCTCCTTTAAAAATCCGAAGCATTGAATTAAAAAACAGGATTGTTGTTTCTCCTATGTGTCAGTATTCCAGTGAGGATGGCTTTGCCAACGACTGGCACCTGGTACATCTGGGAAGCAGAGCGGTCGGGGGTGCCGCCCTGGTAGTTGCCGAGGCCACAGCCGTTTCCCCCGAAGGCCGGATCTCCCCTGGGGATCTGGGAATCTGGAAAGAGGAGCATATTCCTTTTTTAAAGCGCATTACTTCTTTTATAGAACAACAAGGTGCTATTGCCGGTATCCAGCTGGCACATGCAGGACGCAAAGCCAGTCATCAATTACCTCAGAAAGGTGGCAAATCGCTTCAAGCGGGTGAAGGAGCCTGGCAAACAGTCGCACCAAGCGCTATTCCTTTCACAGAAGAGGAACCTAAACCAACGGAACTTACGGTCAGGGAAATTGAAAAAATTATAAACGATTTTGAAAATGCAGCCCTTCGCGCCCGGAAGGCGGGCTTTAAAATTTTGGAACTTCATGCCGCACATGGTTATCTGATTCATGAGTTTCTTTCCCCTTTGAGTAATAAAAGAACGGATAAGTACGGAGGTTCCTTTGAGAACCGTATTCGCTTTTTAACTGAACTCATTAAAAGTGTACGCATCAGCTGGGGCGAGGAACTTCCGCTTTTTGTAAGGATATCCGCGACAGAATGGACGGAAGAGGGATGGAGCGAAAATGATTCTATTCAACTGGCAGAGGTTTTAAAACGCTCGGAGGTTGATTTAATCGACTGTTCTTCCGGAGGAAATGTAGCGCAGGTGAAAATTCCACTTAAACCCTTATACCAGGTTCCTTTGGCGGAGGGGGTCAAAAAAAACACAGGTATTTTGACAGGGGCGGTTGGACTTATCACGACCCCCCAGGAAGCCAATGGCATTATTGCGGAAAACAAAGCAGATGTTGTATTCCTTGCCCGGGAAATGCTCCGGGACCCTTATTTTCCATTAAGGGCCGCCTACGAATTAAAAATGGACATTCACTGGCCACATCAATACGATAGAGCTAAGAAAAAATAGAATTTCTGAATTAGGTATTATTTTTGCTATCATAAACGAATATGGATTTTAAAGATTATTATAAAATATTAGGCGTGGAAAAGTCTGCCAGCCAGGAAGAAATTAAAAAAGCATTCCGGAAACTGGCAGTTAAGCATCATCCGGATAAAAATCCCAATAATAAAAGTGCAGAAGAGAAATTCAAAGAAATCAGTGAAGCGAATGATGTGCTAAGCGATCCTGAAAAAAGAAAAAAATACGATGAATTAGGTTCCAATTATAATTCTTATCGTCAGCAGCAACATGGAAGTGAAGGATTTGATTGGTCAAAATGGTCCGCTCAACAAGGCCAGGGGGGGCGGCGGGCTTATTCTTCCTCGGAGGAAGATGGGTTTGAAGGAGCGGATTTTTCCGATTTTTTTTCCACTATTTTTGGTCAAGGGGCCGGTCAAGCCGGTCAGGGCCGCAGAAGAGGGAGCTCTTCCAGAGCGGGTTCGGATTACAATGCTCAATTTACCATTTCTTTGGAAGAAGCCTACCAGGGAGCTTCTAAGGAATTCGAACTGAATGGAAAGAAAATCCGGATAAAATTAAAACCGGGTACTAAAGATGAACAGGTAATTAAACTAAGAGGCTACGGCAGCCAGGGAATAAATGGTGGCGCTGCGGGAGACCTTTATATTACCATACACCTAGAAGACAGTCCCATATTTACCAGAGAAGGGGACGATCTTTCAGTGGAAGCTCCTATTGATCTGTATACAGCTGTTTTGGGAGGCAAGGCGACTATTCAGACCATTAAAGGACCTACGCGCATCACGATTCCCAAAGAAACGGAAAATGGCAAAGTCCTGCGTTTGAAAGGATTGGGAATGCCCTTGTATGGGAAAGAAAATCAATACGGGGATTTCTATGTGAAGGTTATTATTCAATTACCCAAAGACCTGAGCGGGAAGGAAATTGAACTCTTTAAACAATTGGAAAAACTCCGAGAAGAGAATTAATACCGCGCCTCTTCCAATGTTTGCAAAAACACCTGGCTTTCCTGTGCTCCTGAAACGACGTATTTCCTGTTGAAAAAAAAGTGCGGAACACCACGAACGCCCACCTGATGTGCTTCATAAATATCTTTCCGCACTTCATCGGCATATTCCCCATTTTCCAACGCTGATTTTAGCGTAGCTGCAGCTAATCCCATTTCCGAACCTAATTGAATCAGTGTAGCGTTATCATCGATATTCCTCCCTTCGGTAAAATAGGCCCGGAATAGTTTTTCTTCCGCTTCGCTTTGCTTACCATAGTGTTTTGCAAAATGAGAAAAGCGATGGGCATTAAACGAATTGGCCACAATCGATTGGTCAAAGTTATAAACCAGCCCGACTTTTTTGGCCAGGCTGGTTACGTAATCATTCATTCTTTTTGCCTCTTCCAGGCTCACTCCCTTGTGTACCGACAAATACTCGTGGATGTTCTTATCCGGATCTGTTTTCAAATCCGGTGCAAGCTGAAAGCTTTTCCAGATGAGTTGCACAGTATCTTTACCCGGAAATTGTTCCAGGGCTCTTTCAAATTTCCTTTTGCCGATATAGCAGAAAGGACACATGACGTCGCTCCATATTTCTACAATCATTTCCGGAAACTTGCCAGCATTTCAGGGTTGCGTAAATAATTGCCAACCCATATTAACACAAGGATCACCGATGGACCCAGGTACATTTCTCCATGCTCCATGTGTGTCGCGATGGCACCTCCCAGGTGAGCGGAAACCAATAATACTCCCAAAGAAGATGTTTTTGGAATAAGAAACAGAATAGCAGCCAGGAGTTCGCCTACTCCAATTAGTCTTATGCTGTCTCCCAGACCCATTTTAATTAAATTTTTGCCCATTTCAGAATCCAACGATACGGTCAATTTCATAATGGCGCTCATAACAAGTAATGCAGAAATTAATCCGACTAATATCCATGCGGTAATTTTTCTGCCTTTTGATAAGGGTGTTGTTTCCATAAATTAAGTGTTTTTAAAAATTAATTATTTCGTTTCTTTGGCAAGCTGGATGTTTGCGATCAGTTTAATTTCTTCTCCCAAAGCCAGCCCGCCGGTTTCCGTTAGCGTATTAAAAGAAATGCCGAAATCCTTGCGGTTAATTGTTCCCGTTACTTCAAATCCTGCCTTCAATTGACCCTGACGATCCTTGGCTACTCCTCCAAATTCAGCTTTCACCTCCACCTGTTTGGTGACGCCTTTCATCGTGAGATTACCAGTAAGCAGGAAATCCTCGCCCTTTGTCTTTTTAAAAGAAATGGACTTAAAATCAATAGTAGGATACTTGGCCACTTCAAAGAAATCAGCATTTTTTAAATGATTATCCCGCATTTCCTGATTCGTAAAAATACTGTTCACATCCAACGAAAATTGAATTTCAGCATTTTCAAAATCTTCGGACGGAGCAGTAACCGTTCCGCTGAATGTTTTAAAGGAACCTGTTACGGTTGATATCAGCAGGTGTTTCACCTTAAACTGAACTTCTGAGTGCATAGGGTCTATAACCCATTTTGTCTTTTGTAAAACGGCTGTTGCTTCCATAAATTTTTTGTTATTGTTTGGTTAATATGCCAAAGTTAATTAAATTTACTATACATAAGTAAGTAATCTACCTATAGAAAGCACTATACTTTAGTATAGTAAATGAACGAATCGTGTCATGGCCAAACCAAAACCAGCAAACGCAAAAGATCCCGCCGAATGTACCCAAATGATCCTTCCAGTGAGAGATGCCCTGGATATTTTGAGTGGCAAATGGAAACTGCCGATTATCATTTCTCTTTCCTTCGGAAATAAGCGATTCAGCCAAATGGCGAGGGAAATTCCCAACATTACCGACCGGATGTTGTCAAAAGAACTACGGGACCTGGAAATTAATCAACTGGTGAAGCGTACGGTTTATCCTTCTGTCCCGGTAGTTGTCGAGTATTCGATGACCCAGTACGGAAAATCACTGGAGCGGGTAATAGGAGAATTACGGAACTGGGGCATGCAGCACCGGAAACGGATTATAACGAAGAAATCTTCCGAATAATCACCTTGCACTTCTTCAATACCGGAACAAGACTTTCTTTTCAAGCGTAGTTGCGCGTGTAGCAGGATTTAAAAATGTTGCATCCAATTGGGTAACGGGAAAGCCCCGATAATTTTTCACAACTTCTATTTCAGGATTTATCTGCCGAATGATTTCGGAATCGGCCGAATCGGCAAATAAATAGGTCTTTCCTTTTACCAAATACTTCGGTAAACTTTTTTCGTTTACCTTATTAACGATCGGCAGCTTGCAATAAAAATTTGTGCTGATGACCGGAAAGGATTTAAAAATCAGAAGCCGGGAGTCCTTGCTGCTGATTTGATTCACATCCATCGCCATCCGGGATCCGGTTTGAAAGCTTAATAAGTTCGGGTAGAAGTGCGTATTCAGAATCAGGACAAGTGTACCAAAGGGAAGTATTGTACAATAAAGAACCCTCCATGAAAAATTCAATCGCTTATAAAACAAAATGAACAAAAAGACCAACAAAGAGACAAAGATGAAAATGCTGAATAAAGCAGATGCGGAGAACACAAAATTAACAAGGACAAAGGCAAGTGAATAGATGACCAGCATTACAAAAATGTGAACGCGGAAAACAATAGAAAAGAAGCCTGATTTATTTTCCGTAAGATTCCGGTTTACATAATTGGCCGTTATAACAGCGGCCAAAGGGGAAATAACGAAAATATAGTGCGGCAATTGATATTTGGAAAGCGAAAGGAACAGAAAAATAACCAAAAAGCCTCCGATTGAAATCACCTCCGACTGGTCAGGATTGCGAAATGATTTAATTTTATCCCGGAGCTGTATAAAAACAGCGGGAAGAAAGAAAACTGTCCAAGGCAAAAAGCCCCACAAAAAACTGTGAACTAAAAAAAACGGGTCTGGATTATTGCTTAAACTGCTTTCGCCTGTTATACGGCCAAAACTTTGTGTCCAGAAAAAAAATTTTAGTCCCGACGGACTTTTAATGCTGTAAGCCGTTTTTTCAGGGTGCAGATCAAACTGTTCATATAAGCCGTAACTCATGGGAAACAGAACAAGCGCTATCACAATCAAGGCCGGAAGGTATTGCCAGCGGAAAAAATTTTTCCATTGCTTCTTATAAATAAACTCCGAAGAAAAAGCGACCACCGGTATAAGGAAACCGATCGGACCTTTTGTAAGCATAGCAAGGCCTATTCCCAGAGCTCCTCCTAAAATATTTTTCAATCTGGAGGAATGGTTAAATTCGGCTATTTGCCAGATGGAAAACATGACCCATCCTGTCAGCATTGTATCGGTCCGTACATCATTTGTCATCAGGTAACTGGCACAACAGGAAGCCATTATCAACGCAGCTATTTTTGCCGTTCGCTCATCATAAAATAATCGGGCAAAACGAAACACCGAATAAACGCCCAATGCCAGGCAGAGAACAGAAGGCAGGCGGTAGGCCCAATCGTGAATTCCGAATACCTTAAAAGATAAGCAGGTTGTCCAGAACAACAAAGGTGGTTTATCCAGGTAATCCTGTCCCCCTACCATCACTTCCAGAAAGCGACCCGATAAAAACATCTCTTTTGAAATCAGTGCATATTGAGCTGCATCCACATCCATCAGACTTATCTGCATTCCTGTGCAATAGATAAGCCCAAGAACAATCAGGCTGACCTGAAAAAAAAGGTTAAACGATTTTGAATCCGTCATACTGATAAAATGGAATGTGGAATTGTCTGCCTCCAAAGGGCGAAAGTAACAAAGTTTATTATTTGGAAGGAAACTTTGGAAATTAAAATTGTTTCCTTAGTTTTGCATCCCGAATGAAAGAAAGAGTAACGGAAACAAAAGAAAGAATATTAACAGGTGCACAGGAACTGTTCTTCCGTTTTGGAATCAGGAGCATTACGATGGATGATATCGCCAAACATCTGGGAATGTCCAAAAAAACCATTTACCAGTTTTTTAAAGATAAGGACGATGTCGTTCAGAGCCTTATGGAAGCGAAATTAAAAGAGGATGAAAGAGATTTTGCCCTTATTCAACAGGAGTCAAAAAACATAGTGGACGAAGTATTCAGCATTATGCGGCGGATGAGTCAATTGTTTTCCAAAATAAATCCGGTCATTTTCCATGACCTGCAAAAATACCATCCCCAGGTATGGCAACTCTTTAAAGAGTTCAAAAGCAAATTTATCCTGGGCTTGGTGGAACAAACTATTCTCAAAGGAATAAAAGAAACGCTTGTTCGTACTGACGTTAACCCGAAAATCCTGGCCCGCCTGAGGATGGAAGAAATAGAAATGGGGTTTAATGCAGACGTTTTCCCATTGGATAAATTCAAACTGATTGAGATACAACTTGCGATGACAGAACATTTTCTTTACGGAATATGTACGCTAAAAGGCTATAAGTTGATTGAGAAATACAAAAAAGATATGCTCTAAGCTAAATTTTATAAAATATAATGGTTAGATGAACGTCAACACAACTACATACAAAAAATATATGAGAAAACTATTCTCGCTTTGCCTGGTTTTAGGAACATTGATCAGTACCGGATACACGCAAACAAAGGATACCGCCAAATATGCCTTTACCTTGCAGCAAGCAATTGACTACGCATTAAAAAATCAATACTCCATGAAAAATGCGAGCCTCGATGAGGCTATTGCCAATGCGAAGGTTGGAGAAACAAGAGGAATCGGTCTTCCGCAGATTGGGGGCAGCATACAGTATACAAATAATGATCCTTTGCGGGCGATGTTCTTCTCTACGGGTGGCGGCTTTTTTGCACCGGGCTCTCCTTTTGCAGGCCTGCTTCCTCCGGGCATACCGGCTAATTCCATTGTCGCTATTCCCAATATCTTTCAGTTACCTGTCGGCGCAGACGCCGGCGCCACGATCAGTCAAATGATCTTCAATAGCTCTTATATTGTCGGCCTACAGGCTGCCAAGACTTACCGGGAACTTTCTTCCAGGGCGACGGAACAGACTAAAATTCAAATCACCGAAGCGGTTACCAAGGCCTATTATATGGTACTGGTCAGTCAGGAACGGCTGGAACTTTTTAATGACAATGTTGCCCGATTGGATTCTTCTCTCAATCAAACGAAAACGATGTACCACCAGGGTACGGTAGAAAAAACAGATGTGGATCGCCTGCAGGTTACCTATAATACCATATTCTCTACCCGGGAAAACTTTAAAAACCTCCTGACTTTAAGCAATGTTCTCCTGAAATACCAGATGTCCATGACACTGAGTACCGATCTTAGCTTGACAGAAAAGATTGCAGATCTGAAAGTTGATCCGGCTGCGGTTAATCAACAGATGAATTACAGTAATCGAATTGAATATTCTCTTTTACAAACCCAGAAGCGACTCAACGAACTGAACCTGCGTAATAACAGACTGTCCTTTCTTCCAAATCTTTCGGCATTCGCCAACGTGGGAGAATTTACTCAAAATACCAAGACTTCAGGTATTACGGATCCCAAACTATGGTACGATTACGGCTTATTCGGAGTAACGATGAATGTTCCGATTTTTGATGGATTTCAAAAATCGTACAGAGTCCAACAGAATAAATTAGCCTTGCAAAAATCCCAAAATGATCTTTCCAACCTGGAACTTTCCATCGATGTACAAATAAAAACAGCCGAAATTACCCTGGCGAACAGCCTTACTACACTGGAAGCTCAAAATAAAAACATGGGGCTTGCAAGTGAGGTCGCCCGGTCGACAAAAGCCAAATACGGTGCCGGGGTCGGCAGCAGCTTAGAAGTGAATACCGCAGAAAATGCTCTGGTAGATGCGCAGACAAGCTATTTTGGTGCATTGTATGATGCATTGGTGGCAAAGGTTGATTACCAAAAAGCTATTGGAAAATTAAATAAGTAAAGCATAAATTATTAATAAAAGAGAACAGAAATCGAAATTACCGTAAAATGAAAAAAACTCTATTTTTAGCCTCCGCCATTCTATTAGCCTTTGCTGCATGTAAGAACAATTCCGGCGACAAGAAAGCCGAACTTGATAAATTAAAAAAACAGCAAAGTGATCTTCAGGGAAAGATCGAAAAACTGGAAGCGGATGTTGCGCAATCGGATACTTCTGCAAAAGATGAAAAAGTAAGCAAAGTTGCAGTCACCTCTCTGGTGCCGCAAGTATTTACCAATTATATTGAGGTTCAGGGCAAAGTAGATGCAGATGAGAATGTGACGATAAATCCGGAAACAGCCGGGGTTGTTACCAAAATGAATGTCAAAGCGGGAGATGAGGTAAGCAAAGGGCAGGTACTGGCCGAACTGGATGGGAAAGTTCTTCAACAGGGGATCGCCGAACTTCAGAGTTCGCTGGATCTTTCTACTGAGTTATATACTAAACAAAAGAGTTTATGGGATCAAAAAATCGGTTCAGAGGTGCAATACATTACTGCTAAAAACCAAAAGGAAGGCTTGGAAAGGAAAATCGCTACCATGCAGCAGCAATTAGAGATGACACGCATTAAATCCCCGATCAATGGCAATGTAGATGAAGTGTTCCTTAAACTTGGTCAGATGGCATCTTCGGGAGTTTCTGCTTTTCGTGTGGTCAATTTTGCCAACCTGAAAGTAAAAGCAGAAGTGCCGGAGAATTACGCTTCCAAAGTAAAAAAAGGAAATACGGCAATTGTATTTTTCCCGGACATCAACGATTCCGTTACGGCACAGGTGTCCTTCAGTGCGAAGGTGATCAGCCCACTCAACAGAACATTCAATGTGGAGGTGGCACTGGATAATAACAAGGACTATCATCCGAACATGATCGCGATTCTTAAGATCATTGATTACACGAATAAAAACGCCCTTATCGTTCCGGTAGGCACAATCCAGCATGCGGAAGACGGGGATTTTGTTTTTACTGACAGTAATGGTAAAGCAAAAAAGACCCGTGTAACAGCAGGAAAAATATACAACAGCAAAGCTGAAATTATTTCCGGACTAAAAGAAGGGGACAAACTGGTTACAACCGGTTACCAGGAATTGAACGAGGGAGAACGGATTAGTTATTGAGGAAATGCGAAGCATTCATGAACTCAAATGAAGATAAAGGAAAAGATGTGAATAATTGGGATTCAGGATTTGGATTAGGGATTAGGAATTAGGGATTAAGGATTAGTAATCAGATACATTTTTATATGAAGGATATCTTTAAAGAATTTAAACCATCGAGCTGGTCGATTGATAACCGGACCAGTATTTACGTGATGACCATCATCATCACCTTTGCGGGATTAATGGCTTATAACGGCCTTCCCAAAGAAAATTTTCCGGAAATTATTATTCCAAAGATTTATGTAAGCACCGTCTACCCGGGAACGTCTCCGGCCAACATGGAAAACCTGGTGACCAAGCAAATTGAAAAACAGGTAAAAGCCATTGCAGGTGTAAAAAAAGTGACCAGCAATTCCTTTCAGGATTATTCCAATGTTATCATCGAGTTCAATACCGATGTGAAAATACCGGAGGCCAAGCAAAAGGTGAAGGATGCTGTGGATAAGGCGAAGAGTGATTTGCCGAACGATTTGCCTGCGGATCCGAGTGTAATGGACATTGATTTATCGGAATTGCCGATTATGAATGTGAACCTTTCGGGGGATTTTGACCTGAACAAATTAAAGAACTATGCCGACCAGATAAAAGACCGGATCGAATCCATGAAACAGATTACACGGGTGGATATGATCGGCTCCCTGGACCGGGAGATCCAGGTGAACGTGGATATGTACAAATTACAGGTGGCCCAATTGTCTTTAGGCGATATTGAACGTGCAATCGGCTACGAAAACATGACCATCTCCGGAGGGGATATAAAAATGGATGGTGTCCGCAGAGTTTTAAACATAAAGAAAGAGTTTAAGACGGTGGATGAGATTCGTAACCTGATCATTAAATCACCAACGGGCGCCCCTATTTATCTTCGGGATATTGCGGAAGTAAAGGATGCCTTTGAAGAACAAAAAAGTTATGCACGTTTAGCGGGTAAAAATGTGATTACGCTGAGTGTCATCAAGCGCGCAGGCGAAAACCTGATTGATGCCTCGGACAAAATCAACGAAATTATCAAGGACATGCGGAAGACCACTTTTCCAAAAGATTTGAGCATTGTGGTAACAGGAGATCAGAGTGATAAAACACGGGAAACCTTACATGATCTGATCAATACCATTGTTATTGGTTTCATTCTGGTAACCATCATCCTGATGTTTTTCATGGGTGCGACAAATGCTATTTTCGTAGCTATGTCTGTCCCACTATCCATGTTCGTAGCATTCCTGATTATGCCGACCCTGGGATTCACGCTGAACATGATTGTGTTGTTTTCGTTTTTGCTGGCGTTGGGAATCGTGGTAGATGATGCTATTGTCGTGATCGAGAATACGCACCGGATTTTTGAGAATGGAAAACGAAGTATCGTGGAGTCTGCAAAAATGGCTGCTGGAGAGGTGTTTCTGCCCGTGTTGTCCGGAACCTTAACTACCCTTGCGCCTTTTATCCCGCTCGCCTTCTGGAAAGGCGTCATAGGGGAATTTATGTTTTTCCTTCCCATCACACTCATTATAACCCTCATGGCATCCCTGGTGGTCGCTTATATTATCAATCCGGTTTTTGCGGTGACCTTTATGCGCCCACATACCGAAGGAGAATATACCAAACGTTCCTTTACCAAGGGGGTTAAAATCATCAGCGTGATCATGGGAGCGATGACGCTTTTATTTTACCTGGGCCGAAACGCAGGCATGGGTAATTTCACACTTACCTTATTACTTATCTTTTTACTGCACCACTTTATTCTTATTAAGTGGATCCATAAATTCCAAACCAATGTCTGGCCAAGAGTCGTTGGAGCCTATACTCGTCTGCTGGCGCGCGCCTTGAATCATCCCTGGAAAATGATCGTGGGTATATTGTTGTTATTTGTTTTCTCGATTGTATTCATGTCCATACGTTCACCCAAAGTCGTCTTCTTTCCAAAATCCGATCCTAACTTCGTTTACGTATACCTGAATCTTCCGGTTGGAACGGATCAGGCATATACCAACAAGGTGTTGCTGGATGTTGAAAAACGAGTGAACAATGTACTTTACCCCAATGGCCAAAAAAATGACGCGGTGTCTTCTGTCATTGCCAACGTAACGGTTGGGGTTACGGATCCACAGGATGAGGATCAGGGGTCTTATGCCAACCGTGGAAAAATCACTGTTGCATTCGTGCCTTTTGCGGAACGTCACGGAGCTTCTACCTCCAAATACCTGGATCTTGTCAGGGATGCTGTAAAGGGAATTCCAGGAGCCGAAATAACCGTTGACCAGGAAAAAGGAGGTCCTCCAACGGCTAAACCAATCAGTATCGAAATTTCAGGGGATAAACTAACGGAGCTTATTAGAACTTCTGGGGATCTGAAAAAATACCTGGAATCAAAACACATTAAAGGAATAGAAGAATTAAAGTCGGATTTTCAGAATAACAAGCCCGAAATTGTTTTTGACATCAACCGGGAACGGGCTAACCGCGAAGGTATTTCTGTGGGACAGATAGGAGACGAAATACGAAACGGTATTTTCGGACAAATAAAAGGAGCTTCTAAATTCCGGGATGATAAAGATGAATATCCAATAGAAGTACGTTACCTGGAAAGTCAGCGTAACACGATTGAAACCGTAAAAAATATTAAAGTTACTTACCGGGATATGGCCATGAATGGGGCTATCCGTCAGGTTCCTATTTCTGCTTTTGCCGATATTCGTTACGAAAACAGTTACGGAGGCATTAAGCGCAAAAACGAAAAACGTATTATCATCCTTTCCTCGAACGTTTTAAATGGATCTAACCCCAACGAGGTGGTCGGAAATATCCAAAAAGAGATGAAGAATTTTAATCGTCCGGAGGGAGTATCGATTGTAATGGGCGGAGAACAAGAGGATCAAAAAGAAACAAGCTCTTTTCTTGGAGGAGCCATGTTAACTTCTCTGGGACTGATCCTGCTGATCCTGGTAACTCAATTCAATTCCATCAGCAAACCATTGATCATCCTTTCGGAAATTTTCTTTAGTATCATCGGGGTATTGCTGGGCGTTTCTCTGTTTAAAATGGATATGTCCATCGTTATGACCGGCGTGGGGATTATTGCTTTAGCAGGTATCGTCGTACGAAACGGAATATTATTGGTAGAGTTTACGGATCTGATGCTGGAGCAGGGTATGAATGTGCGGGAAGCCATCATAGAAGCCGGCAAAACCCGGATGACACCTGTACTTCTCACCGCATCTGCAACGATTCTTGGTTTGATTCCCCTAGCGGTAGGTTTGAATATCGACTTTGTTAAATTGTTCACGGAATTAAATCCTCATATTTTCTTCGGCGGGGACAGTGTTGCTTTCTGGGGTCCTTTATCCTGGACCATGATCTTCGGATTAAGCTTTGCAACTTTCTTAACCTTGTTGCTGGTGCCGGCCATGTACCTGATCAGCTTTCGCCAGAAAAAACAATCTCAGAAAATCCTGAACCATTTAGGTTTGCCCATGCTGCTGATGTATGTTCCGCTTTTTATCCTGATCTCAAAAATATTTGTCAGTAAAAATATTTACAAGGAGCAATAAGAATTATCTGATAACGTTGTTGTAGTTTTGTCAGTACTTTATGCATCGACCTAAATGATTTCGTGAAAAAATCTTTCCATTTCATTGTCTTCTTTCTGACCTGTTTCCTGTTTCCCCTGATGGCTCAGACTAATTCAGGTTCTCCAGCCAATCGTTATACGATCAGTGGTTATGTGAAAGATGCTAAAACCGGGGAGGAACTGATCGGTGCTACGATCTCCATCAAGGAGTTAACTGCTACCGGCGTAAGCGCCAATTCGTATGGGTTTTATTCCATCACGCTACCGGAAGGAACCTATACCATCCTGGCTCAATTTCTGGGATACGAAGCGAAAACAACTTCTCTGGTGCTGAAGCAAAACACGAAACTGGATTTTATTTTAACGGAACATTCCAGGGATCTGAATGAAGTAGTTATTACCGGGGAAAAAAGTGATGTCAATGTTACCGGCACACAAATGGGCGTGGAAAAGCTGAATATCCAGCAAATTAAAGCTATACCTGTTTTGTTCGGAGAACAGGATGTTATCAAGACGATTCAATTATTGCCGGGTGTAACGAATGTTGGTGAAGGAAGCACAGGATTTTATGTGCGCGGCGGAGCAGCTGACCAGAATTTAATTCTACTCGATGAAGCGACCGTATATAATGCTTCTCATTTATTGGGATTTTTCTCCGTTTTTAATTCCGATGCGATTAAAGATGTTGCGCTTTATAAAGGTAATCAACCAGCGGAATTCGGAGGACGTTTGTCTTCTGTGCTGGATGTTAAAATGAAAGACGGGAATGACCAGCAATATATTCTAAGCGGAGGCATTGGTTTAATATCTTCCCGCCTTAATTTTGAGGGTCCTATTAAGAAAGGAAAAGGCTCTTTTCTGATTTCCGCAAGAAGGACCTATGCTGATGCCTTTCTGAAACTTTCCAGGGATACTACCATTAACCGGGCAAGACTTTATTTCTACGATGTGAACATCAAAGCAAATTATACGCTTAACGATAAGAACAAAGTCTACCTTTCGGGCTATTTCGGCAAGGATGTGCTGGGCTTTGGAGATGAATTTGGCATAAACTGGGGGAATGCGACTGGAACCGTACGCTTAAATCATTTGTTCAGTGATAAACTTTTTTCAAATACTTCTTTGATATTTAGTAATTACGATTACGACATCAACATAAATGCGGGAGGAAATAATTTTGATATTATTTCAAGAATCCAGGATTATGCTTTGAAGGAAGATTTTCAATATTTTATCAACGCGAAGAATAAGTTAAAGTTTGGTTTTAATTCTACCTATCATAAAATGATACCTGGTGCAATCACCTCAACGACGGATGTATCCATCAGTGACCGGGATCTTCCGAATAAATATGCTTTGGAAAATGCGCTTTACATTTCGCATGAGGTTACTCCCAGCGAAAAATTCAGTTTTGAATATGGGCTGCGTCTATCTTCTTTCAGCTTATTTGGACCAGGAACTTTCTATACTTATAATGCCGCAGATATTATTACTGACAGTGCAAATTACGGCTCTAATCAACTTGTTAAAACATACATTAATCCGGAACCAAGGGTTGACGCAAAATATATTCTTACTCCTACGAGTTCAATTAAGGCTTCTTACGGAAGAAATGCACAGTATCTGCATTTGCTTTCTAATTCAACTTCCGGTAACCCAACCGATCTTTGGATCCCAACCAGTAATAATGTCAAACCCGGACTTTGTGATCAGTATTCAATAGGATATTTCAGGAATTTCAAAGATAATGTGTTTGAATTTTCTGTGGAGACTTACTACAAAAGCCTGCTTAACCAGATTGACTACGTAAACTATGCCCAATTAAATTTAAATGCAAATGTGGAGTCACAATTGCTCTATGGAATCGGAAGGGCATACGGTATCGAGTTTTGTCTAAAGAAAAAAGCGGGAAGGTTTACCGGTTGGATCGGATATACCCTCTCCCATACTGAATTGCAAATAAACGGCATCAATAATGGCAATTGGTATGCCGCAACACAAGACAGACCCAATGACCTTTCTCTGGTTGGCATTTATGAATTATCAAAAAAATGGACCGTGTCTTCCACATTTGTTTATTATACAGGTAATGCCGTTACATTTCCCAGTGGGAAATACGATATTAACGGAAATATTGTGGAATATTATACAGAACGTAATGCAGGTCGTATGCCTGATTATATCCGGCTGGATATTGGATTTACGATGCAGGGAAAAAAAACAGCGAAGTACGAAACGAGCTGGAATTTTTCCTGCTATAATGTGTTAGGCCGGGAAAACGCTTATACGATTACTTTTCAGACTGACCCGAACGACATCAACAAAACGCAGGCGGTTCAAACCTCCCTGTTCCGCTGGGTTCCTTCGGTCACGTGGAATTTTAAATTTATGTGATGAAAACTGATTATACTAAAAATACGATCTATTGGCTGTTCGCTGTTCACTGTTCGCTATTACTAATTCTTTTTTCTTCCTGTCAGAAAGTGATCAACCTGAATTTGAATTCGACTGCCCCGGTACTGGTTGTCGTAGGAACTGTTACCGATCAACCTGGCCCACCCTATACCATAAATCTTACTCAGACTGTAAACTTTGATCAGGATAATACTTTCCCGGTTGTGACAGGAGCCCTGGTAACTATTGCTGACAATGTCGGGAATTTAGAAGTCCTTAAATACACCAGCAATGGCAACTATGTTTCTTCGATTTTGCAGGGAACTCCCGGAAGGACTTATACCCTTTCGGTTACCTCGAATGGAAAAAATTATTCGGCCGTTTCAACTATGCCTCCTCCTGTAACGATTGATACCCTGGTAGTTGATACTACCAACTCAGGTTTTTTTACCATTGGCGGTGGTGGCTCTAAAACCAAGCATTACTCTGTAATTGCCTCTGTTAAAGACCCTGCCGGTATTGCTAATTATTACCGTTTTGTGGAACAAGTGAACGGTATTACGAAAAGTAACATTTATATTGTTTCCGATGCTTTCCAAGATGGACAGACGATCACGCGCAGAATAGCTGCCGGCGACACAACTATTCATACCGGTGACACGATCACGGTGTCGCTTCAAAGTGTCGACAAGAATGTTTATGAGTACTTCCGCACCCTGAATGAGACACTTGAACAAGCTTCGGGCATACAGGTTGCATCTCCGGCAAACCCTGAAACTAATCTGAGCAATAGTGCGCTTGGCTATTTTAATGCTTGTGCGGTACGGTCAAAAAGGGTGATAGTGCCCTGAGCAAAGGCAAAATTCGCTATATTTGAACTACAGCCTTATGGAGTTTAAAGCCGGAGAACTACTCGAAAAGATTCATTTACCTGCCGATCTGCGCAAGTTCAGCGAAGATCAACTGCCTCAGATTTGTAATGAATTACGTCAATACATTATTGATGTAGTTTCTGTTAAGGGCGGGCATTTCGGTGCCAGCCTGGGTGTTGTCGAACTTACCGTTGCTTTGCATTATGTATTTAATACACCTTATGATCAATTGGTCTGGGATGTGGGACACCAGGCTTATGGACATAAAATACTTACGGGCCGCCGGGAAGTTTTTCCCAGCAACCGTCTTTACCAGGGAATCAGCGGTTTTCCGAAACGTAAAGAAAGCGAATATGATGCATTTGGCGTAGGTCACTCCTCCACTTCCGTTTCAGCTGCAGTAGGTATGGCCGTTGCGGCACGTTACAAGAAAGAAAAAGACCGTAAAATCATCGCCGTTATCGGTGACGGGGCTATGACTGCCGGAATGGCTTTTGAAGGATTGAACCACGCGGGCTTTGATAAATCTGATATGCTGGTGGTGTTGAACGATAATTGCATGTCCATTGATCCGAATGTCGGAGCTCTGAAAGAATACCTGACTGATATCACTACTTCTCCTACTTACAACAAAGTAAAAGATGATATCTGGCGCCTCCTGGGTAAAATCAGCAAGTTCGGACCCAATGCACAGGAAATTGCATCGAACGTGGAGAATGCTATTAAGACTTCTTTACTGAATCATAGTAATCTTTTTGAATCACTTAAGTTCCGCTATTTCGGGCCGGTAGACGGGCATGATGTGATCCGCGTAAAAAAACTGCTGGAGGATCTAAAAGATATTCCAGGACCGAAAATATTGCATTGCCTGACTACGAAAGGGAAAGGTTATAAATTTTCCGAAGAGGGTGATCAGACGGTCTGGCACTCTCCCGGTTTATTTAATAAGGATACGGGTAAAATAATAAAGGTCGTTCCCACGGAAGTTCAGCCGCCCAAATACCAGGATGTTTTTGGTCATACCATGGTAGAACTGGCTGAAAAAAATCCAAAAGTAATGGGTATTACACCTGCTATGCCCAGCGGCTGTTCGCTCAATATCATGATGAAAGCTATGCCTGACCGGGCTTTTGACGTAGGAATCGCGGAACAACATGCGGTTACTTTTTCTGCCGGTCTGGCTACCCAGGGCTTAATCCCATTTTGCAACATTTACTCTTCTTTCATGCAGCGTTCCTATGACCAGGTGATACACGATGTGGCTTTGCAAAACCTGCATGTGGTATTTTGCCTGGACCGCGCCGGATTGGCCGGGGCCGA
>Ga0206820_1004_pt1 | contig 25358 bp, 24 predicted proteins | sample Alteio_BWOrgCont_84_FD_152857 | JGI IMG/M metagenome (GOLD analysis project Ga0206820, IMG submission 152857) | Enriched cells from forest soil in Barre Woods Harvard Forest LTER site, Petersham, Massachusetts, United States -... | ecosystem: Environmental > Terrestrial > Soil > Temperate forest >...
TATTCCATTCTACATTTGAAGACTGAAATTCCGGAGATTAAATTGATTCTTGCGGGAGATGGAGAAACAAAAAAGCAAGTGGAAAATATTGTCAAAAAGCTCAATCTTTCAGGGAATGTAGAATTTACAGGTACCCTTTCTGAGGAAGGGATCATTTCAAAACTCCAGGAATCGGATCTTTATGTACACTCCTCTCATGCTGAAACGATGAGTATGTCTATTCTACAGGCAATGGCTTCAGGTCTGCCAATAGTTGCGTCGAATATTAACGGCATTAATAATTTGATTGAACACCAAAACACGGGCATGCTATTTAAATCAGGGAACGTTCAGGATCTTTACGAAAAAATTCTTTTCCTTTATCAGGACAAAGAACTTGCTAGGCAATTAGGATCGAATGCAAGGAAATACACAGAATCAAATCTTTCTCACAAAAGAATGTTTCTAACGTATTATTCCTTATTTTCAGATAAGTAAACGTTATGTTAATAGCCAAATTCAGAACAATTTTAAAGCCCATCCTTTATAAAGTGCTGGGAATAAAAGCCTATGAATGGTTTTATTACAAAGGTAAAGCAAACGATATTCAAGCAGGTCATTTTCTCGAGCCGGAGACTGCTTTATTTAAAGAATTTATTAAACATGGCGACGAGGCAATTGATATCGGATCAAATTATGGACATGTTTCCATTTTATTAGCTCAACTAGCTACCCCGGGGACTATCTATTCCTTTGAACCTATTCCATTTACTTATCGTGTAAATAGGAGAATTCTAAACAAATTTCAAGCAAGGAACGTTGAGCTGTTTAATATAGGTGTAAGCAATGTATCGGAAGAACAGGAGTTTAAAGTCCCTTTACTGGATTTTGGAGCACCTGATACGGGACTTGCATTTATTTCAACACGTACTTTCCTGGAACATGAGGTATTTATTAAATATAATGTGCCGGTAGTCTCTCTTGATGAATTTCTGTTAACTAAGTTAAAAAATCTGAAATTTGTAAAGATTGATATTGAAGGGGCGGAATTATTGGCTTTAAAAGGAATGGAAAAAATAATTGACAAGTATAAGCCAGTCCTTCTGGTTGAGATATGCCCCGATTATCTTAAAGGGTTTAATATTTCCCCTTGTGAATTTGAACAGTACATCAAGAATATCCTGAAATATGACCTATTTACTTATTCTCACAAAACAAAAAAACTTATTCCGGAAATGCACTTGCGGGATGCCTATTACATACTGATTCACAAGGATGCCACACATTCTTTTTCTTACCTAATATAGCCCTATGCATATTGTATTTGATGCGAGGATCCATCTTAGCCATATAACGGGTATAAGCAAGTATATCATAAATCTTCTTTTAAATATTCTGAAAATTGATAATCAGAATATTTACACCATATTAATCAACCCAACATTATCCGAAAATGATCTTTTAATTAAAACGTTGGTTAGTTTTGAAAATGTAAATTTTCAGGTCGTTCATTTGCCCCATTTCGGCCCTGTAAACTACATTCAAATGCCTTCTATTATAAGAAAGATTAAACCATCTGTTTACCATTATCCCCATCTTGATGCACCGATTTCTGGAATACCAACAATTGCCACTATTCACGATTCTAATTTCAAAAATAATATAAAAAAATACAATGATAAATTTGGGATTAAAACACTTTATTTCAAGTACGCATTAAAGAACACGTTAACTAAATCAAATCGCATTGTATTCGTCTCTGAATCAATGAAAAATGATACACTTGAAAACAACAAGGATACTATTGTCGAAAATTGCCGTGTCATTTATAATGGACTTGAAAAAGATTTTAATGAAATCTCCGCCCATGTCATTTTGGCTACAAAGGAAAAATATCAATTACCGGACAAATTTTTTTTATTTGTAGGACAATTGCGTGAACATAAAAATATCAAACGAATAATTGATGCATTTAACCGTCTCAATCAACAAGAATATAAATTGATTTTGGCAGGATATAATTACCCGAAAAACAATATAAAATTTGATTTTACGGGAGTTCGGTACATTGGTATGGTAAGCGATGAAGAAATTAAATCCCTTTATAAATTAAGCACCTGTTTTGTTTTCCCTTCTCTCATCGAAGGATTTGGAATTCCAATAATAGAGGCTATGAGTTTGGGAACGCTTGTCATCACAAGTAATATTGGCGCCACAAAAGAAATCTCGGGGGATGCGGCCATTCTGGTGAATCCATACTCAACCGCTGAAATACAAGCTGCAATGCAATCTATTATTAACAATTCAGCTCCTTTTCATAAATTAAGGGAAAAGGGAATTGCGCGGTCGAAGTTTTTTAATTGGGAAGAAAGTGCCAGAAAAACACTTGGACTCTATCAGGAAGCAGCATTTGAATAAGTTATCTTCCAGTCATTAAATACCGGCCCTTCCTATTCTTTTTAGTGAGTCTGATCTTGTATTCACTGTATAAGATCGACAAACCTATTGTAAAAAAAACCAATGCGGGTATTTTATACCTGACTAAAGCACCGAAATTATAGGATGTAAATCCAACTGAAAATCCCAATACCATGGAAAAAATAAAGCATAAAATAATAAATTCATTAGAAATCATAAGTTGAACGAATCTTCGAAAACCAATTTTAATGAACAGCAAATAAAATGTCAGGCAAAACAGTATTAAACTCTCAATAGCAGAAGGTATCATTAAAAAACTCTTAACCTCCCAAAGATAAGGACGAAAAAATGTTGTATTAATAGCCGTAGGCGCTTTGGCCAAAATTCCCGAAGGAGTATAATCAATTTCACCAAGACTGTATGTGGATCCTCCTCCATCTTCTCCCTCGAGTGAATTATGGTAAGATTGATAACCTTGAGCGGTGCTTGCTAATTGAGAAAGTTGATATTTATCCGTGTAGGATGCTAAAAATAAAATACCCCAAATACTCACAAAACCAATAATTGCCAGAATAAGTGGGAAAAACAAAAATCTGAACATGACATTTTTTATTCTTTTATTGTAATATACTGCCAACCATATAAATAAAGCAATAATAAAGCTTAATAAGATATATGCCTTCAAAATCACTAAAACATAAGTAGCAATAATAAAAATGAACATATTAAAAACCATGTTTCGTTTTCGGTTAACAAAAATATTGTAGACAGAATAAAAAAACCACCCCAGAGCTCCAAGCGTCAAAGAGTCTTTCATCAGACACGAACCCCAGAAAAAAACGGAAGGAACATAAAATATCGCATATCCTAAATGATTTTCATAAGAAGGGTATATCTTAATTATTGTTTGAAAGAGTTTCCAGACACCGGTAAAGGAAAGAACTCCATAAAAAATATTCAACGTCAAATAAAAACTAAATGACGGAAAGCATAATAAGGAAATTATTTTCCCCATTAAAAACAAATCACTTTCATAATAAAAGGGTTGTTCACCACTTACTGTCTTATAAATGGTATACCCCGAAGCAATTTCATATTTCTCTTTCAGAAGAGAATTACTACCTGAAAACATCAGTTTGAGCCACTCTAAAGGGTGCTCTAGTAGGAACTCATTAAAGGAAACCCCGATTCTATAATATTGGAAGGTATCTCCATACCCATAATGTAACTCATATACTAATGCAAATATAATTGCCCCAAGCATTTTAAGCGCAAGTCCATTGAAAAAAAACTTATATTCAAGCCGGCCTTTATTTAACTTGGTCGTTTGGATTGACCGTGCAATAAAAAGAAATAATAGAATGTAAACGAATGTTACGATAAACTCCATTTGACATTTTTTTCTAAGAGCCTGTTTAAATTTATATTATAAAATTGCTTATGGTATATTTTTGAGCGAAATGAGGCAAATTTTGCAGGCATAGTGAGCTTAACTATGCCGAAAAAATTAACGAAATTGCAGCCAAAAAGATGCGTAAACAAATTGTGAGATAAATTTCAAACAGGCTCTAATTTACTTATTTTTTAGTGTAACGAATGAATATAGTTCCCATACCGGTATCAACTTTTGTCATTTCCCTTGATTTTGAGCTTTTTTGGGGTGTACGGGACGTAAGTACGACAAAAAAATATCGAAAGAATCTGGAGGGGGTTCATCAGGTAATACCTGAAATACTTATGCTTTTTACAAAGTATAATATCCAGGCCACCTGGGCAACCGTCGGTTTTTTGTTTTTAAATAATTTTAATGAAATAGCTGCCAACATTCCGAGAACTACAACAAAGTACGCTCATCCAGATTTATCACCCTATCCTTACATTAAACGCCTCATTGCAAACAATGAACACTCCTTTTTAAAACTTCATTTTGCACCCGATCTGATTAAACAAATATCCACTACTCCTAATCAGGAAATAGCATCCCACACATTTTCTCATTTTTATTGTCTTGAAAAGGGGCAAACCTGTCAAAGCTTTGAGGAAGATCTGGTTAAAAATCTTGAAATCGCCCAGCTATCGGGCATTCAGCTCAAAAGCATTGTCTTTCCAAGAAATCAGGTTAATAAAGACTACGAATCTATCTTAAGAAAACATGGAATTACCTCTTATCGCGGATTACCTAAACCCTGGATCTATCAATCGGGTACAACTAAAAACAATAACAGCTATGTTAAAAGAGGTCTTCGCTATTTAGATACTTTTTTCAAAATCTGCACAATTGATTCGACCATTATATATGCTGATGATTCTTTACTAAATATTCCCGCGTCCCGATTTTTGCAGCCATTTAATAATAGACCTTTCGGACTTGAACGTTTAAAACTGAACAGGATCAAAAGTGAAATGACGCAAGCTTCTGAGAAGAAAAGCATTTATCATTTATGGTGGCATCCCCATAACTTTGGTAAGTTTATACCGGAGAATCTCACCCAACTTGAAGAAATTTTAATCCATTATGCAAAACTTAATAAAGAAGGTAAAATGGCAAGTCTAAATATGCAGAATATAGCACATGAGTTTACCGGACGCTAAAAAAAATCATCGCATACTGCTACTCGCGACAAAAGGTGTACCCACCAATATTGTTTATAATGCACTTACGTCAGTCTCACAAAATATGGAGGTTATCATTGAGGGAAAAATCGGCTTTCAGCATTTACTAAAAGGGCGGCTAAAAAAACTTGGATTTACCCTAACACTGGGCCAGCTGGCATTCCAATTGATAATTCCGCCTCTCTTGAAAATTTTTTCGGCCAAAAGGATCGCTGAAATAATAAATATTTATAAACTGAATACCTCCCCTATTCCAAACAAGAAAATACGAACCATTAACTCGGTAAATAGTGTCCTAATTATTGACCTGATTGAAAAAATAAAACCGGAGATCATTCTGCTAAATGGCACCCGGATTCTGTCCCGGGAAATTATCGAACAGATCACTTGCCCGATAATAAACATCCATGTCGGAATAACACCTCAGTATAGAGGCGTGCATGGAGGGTACTGGGCCTTATTTAATAATGACGTGGAAAACTTTGGAGTAACGATACACCATGTCGATAAGGGAATTGATACGGGTAACATTATTAAACAAGTGCGAATAACACCTGACAAAAGGGATAATTTTACCACCTATCCCATCCTCCAATACGCATTTGCATGTAAAGAACTTCCGGAAATTGTTCAAGCCATTGTTCAAAATGGAACAGAACACTACTCCAATGAATTTACTCCCACAAAAAGCAAATTATGGTATCATCCGACTTTGTCTCAATACCTGTTCGGAAAGGCAAAATAACCCGGTTATCGTATTGGCTCAGATTGAACTTTTATTTGATTATTTTTGACAGGTTTATCATTTACACTAAGCAGCATTACTATGCCTAAAACTCAAATCCTCCTTACCGGAGGCGCTGGCTATATCGGATCTCACACCATTATTGAATTGCTCCATAATGGTTATGAGGTCATCTCCGTTGACAACTACAACAATTCCTCTCCGAAAACATACGAACGTATCTGTCAGATAACCGGTGATTCAATCAAACATTACGATATTGATTTGTGCGACTTAGGCCTGACAAAAAAAGTATTTGATGAAAATGCGGAAATTAGGGGCGTAATCCATTTTGCTGCGCTGAAATCTGTCCCCGAATCAGTCGAAAAACCAGTCCTTTATTACCGGAACAATATCAATTCTCTGCTCAACATACTCGATTGCATCCGGAATTATAATATCCCGAATTTCATCTTTTCATCTTCCTGCTCTGTGTATGGCAATGCGGGACAATTACCCGTAAATGAAGATACCCCCATAGGTATTATTGAGTCTCCGTATGCCTATACTAAGCTACTTGGAGAGCGTATAATACAGGATTGTGCGAAAGTTCATTCAACTATAAAAGCGTTATCTCTGAGGTATTTTAATCCTGTAGGTGCGCATAGTTCAGGACTGAACGGCGAGCTTCCTACAAATCGTCCCAATAACCTTGTTCCGGTTATTACCCAAACGGCCATAGGAAAAATAAAGGAAATGAGCGTGTTTGGAAATGACTACAAAACCCGGGATGGAAGCTGCATACGTGATTATATCCATGTTTCGGATATTGCAGATGCGCATGTGAAAGCATTAAAATATCTCCTGGCAGAAAAGCAGGACTCCAATTACTCCTTATTCAACCTTGGTTCAGGAAAGGGAGTATCCGTATTGGAGGCCATTCAGGCTTTTGAAAAAATTGCCAAACTGAAATTAAATTATAAAATAGTTCCCCGAAGGGCCGGAGATGTAGAAGCGATCTATTCCGACAGCACAAAAGCTCATAAACTATTGCATTGGAAACCTCAACATGATATTTATTCTATGATGGAAACAGCCTGGGAATGGGAACAACATCTGGCAAAAAATCAATGATGCTATTTTTAACCTTTTACCTGAGTGCTAAAATTACAATTGATGAGAAACAGTATAAAATTCCATTTATCAATGGAATTGGCTTTGAAACTATATGGTCGTTCCAAAAATGAATACAAAGACGGGTTCATTTGAAAACACCTTCCACCTAGCTTACATGCTTTCCCAATGCTTTTAGGATAATATTTCTGACAACCAAGAGGTTTTCTATTACCTTCCCACTGATTCCTCCGGGGTTTATAATCAATCTTTCCGGATATTTCCTGGTATCTACTCCAAAGCCACCTTTGAATTTGCTGACTTTTGCAAATTGCTCATCCGGTTCATCTTGTTGATATCCACCGAAATCAAAATATATAATTTCTTTCTGAACTAAAGAAATAAATGAGGTATGAAGTATACTGTAACTTACAGGAAATTTAACGTTTTTATCAGTCGCACCGAAAACATAAAAGGATGAATTTTTAGCATATAGCTCGACACTTGCTCCGACCAGGTTTCCATCCTTTTCAGCCAAAACTACCTTACCATTGCCCGAATAGTTGATATAATCATATTCACCCCGAAGACGTTTCGCAAGTTCAGAAGGGTAATGATGAATTTTCTTTTGTTGAAACATGAGAAGAAAAAGCTGAACTAATTTTTCAAAATCTTCCTTGCTCTCAACAGGCCTTATTTTAATTTCTTTCTTCCTTGCGTTCTGAACTTCTTTTTGGTGATGTTTACTATATGTATTGAAAATTTCTTCCTCAGTTCCATGTAGCTTTTTAATTGCAGTTGACATGCCCCAATGTGTCCGTATCAAACTGGGTCCATTACTTTTTTTAATAAAATTGAGTGTGCTTTCAAATACTTCGTTTTTTTCAGGTTGAAGGGTGAGGTGGCTGATTCTGAACTTTCGGAGCTGTTTGAAAAACTCGATCCATACCTGGGCTTTGTCGGTTTCATATTTAAATATGGGCCCAAGCCAGATAGATGCTTTTCTAAAACGATGAAGCTCCAAGACAGCGTAGGCGATTACTTCTCCATTTAAACTACAAGTGAAGCAGGGTTGATGTACAAATACACTACGAAGTGGATCCTGGTACTGGTGGAAATAAATGCCGTCAAAAGCAGAATATAATTCTTCCCCCTCTTCAAGGGTTAAGTAACTTATTTTGGATTTTAGCATCATGCGAATGTCTTAGCTCCCTTCAAAATCGACAAAAGTTTGACTTAAAACTGACCGAATTGCTTTTGAAATAAAATGGGCCTTATTGTAGGTAGTTGTTATAATCGAAAATCCGGGACCGATCATTTAAATGGCTTGTTTTCCATTATAAATATAAGTATTTTCAACCCAATGAGTTATCATCTCCCGAATCAACGGATAAATTACTTTAACTATTTTTTCAGACAGCCTTTTCAATCAGAATCTAGCCCGTATTATTTTGCTTATGGAAGAACCGCATTAAAATACGGATTAATCGCAAATAATTTTCACATTGGCAGAAAAAAGGTATTGATGCCTGCGTTTATTTGTAAGGAAGCTATTAAACCATTTCTGGATCTTAACATTAAGCTGGTTTATTATTCTATTAAAGAAGATTTTTCACCCGATTGGACGGAGTTAACTAAAATCATGTCCGAAGATGTAAACGCAATTATGATGGTTCATTATTTTGGACTTGCTCAGGATATTGAAAGATTTATTAAATTTTCCACCGAAAACAATTTGTTTCTGATTGAAGATAACTCTCATGGTTATGGCGGTCTAACTAATGGTAAATTACTGGGTGAATTTGGTGGGCTTGGAATTTCAGCACCAAGAAAATCGTTACCATTAAATAATGGCGCATTGCTTTATTTGAGGAATGGATTTTACAAACCTGAACTAAAATCCCTTGAACCTATGAATATTACTAAATTAATTGTTAAAGATAGTATTTCTCGTTGTTTGGATTTTTTTCTTCCATTAAAAAAATTTATTCAAGACAAAAGGAAACCTTTTGATTTTGACAGCTACCTGATTGAGGACTGGCTTACTGACAAGTCGAATTACGAATACTTGAGTAAGATTAATCTGGAGAATTTGCGGATTAAAAGATCTGAAATATACCGTGTTTGGTATAACTGGAGTGTAAAAAGCAAGTTTCATCCAATAGAACTAAAACATAATAATTATGCTCCAATGCTTTTTCCGTTGATAGTAAACAGCAGGGAAGTGCGAGATGATTTGTTTCAATTCCTAAAAAAAAGAAATATTCCAGTATATATTCTTTGGAATGAACAACCTCCTATAAATTCATCTGCCAAAAGTATAAAGGATAAACTTTTATGTTTACCTATTAATTTGAATTTTTCACCTTCAGGCCTCGAGGCTTACTTAACTATGCATTGCCAATACAATAATTGAGGGTTTAAATTGTATTGGAAGCAATTCAGGAGTACATTATCAATGATGATATCCCTCTCCCTTGATAATTGTAAACCCCCTGTATAATTGCTCTACAAAAAACAACCTTACCATCTGATGTGAAAAGGTCATTTGTGAAAGCGCTATCTTAAAATTGGCCCGCTTATAAACTTCTTCCGAAAACCCAAAAGCCCCTCCAATCATAAAAACAAGTGACTTCGTGCCAGAATTCATCTGCTGTTGGAGAAATTTAGAAAAATCTGGTGAATTATATTCTTTCCCTAATTCATCTAAAACAACTAATACGGAAGACGATTCAGTTTGTTTTAGCAAAGCCGTACCTTCTGTCTTTTTCAATTCAGTTTGCGTTAATTTACCTGAATTTTTCACAGAAGGAATTTCAACATATTCAAAATTCACATAATGCTTCAACCGATCTGCATAGCTCCTTATCCCCTCTTTTAGATAATCTGCATCTGTCTTAGAAACTACAACAAGTTTAATCTTCATATAGATTTGTTTTTTATCCTCTGCAAAAAAACATAATTTTGCCTGAATTGTCAGCTTTTTTGGCTCAATTATTGAGCGATTTATGTAAAAAATTACAGCAGCATGCATTTTAAATTACTGATCGCATACTTTCTTTTCAGCTTTAGCCTGTTGTCTGCTCCTGGTGCCATGGATGACATTGTCAATGCTGTCAAAGCAGGCAACAGCAAAGCTATTTCCACCTATTTTACCGACAATGTCGATTTAAAGGTACTTCAGCAGGAAGACGTTTATAGCAAGGCTCAGGCCGAGTTAATAGTAAAAGATTTCTTTTCAAAACATGCCGTGAAATCATTTAATATTGATCATAAAAGCACAAAAACTGATTCGCAGTTCGCAATTGGAAAGCTGGAGACTTCCAATGGTAAATTCAGAGTTTATTTTCTTTTGAAAAAATCGGCTGATAAATTTAAAATACAGCAATTTCGCATAGAGCCTGAAAACGAATAGCCTACTTTTACAAAACATGAACGATCTTGATTCATTTATAAATAATGCCCTTGCTGAAGACATAGGTGAGGGGGACCATACCTCACTTGCCTGTATACCAACTAAAGCTATTGGCTCCGCCCAATTACTTGTAAAGGAAAAGGGTATAGCTGCCGGAGTGGAACTGGCAAGTCTGATCGCTAAAAAAACAGATCCCAAGCTACGTCTTCGTCTTTTGATAAAGGACGGAGCCAGGATAAAACCAGGGGACGTTATTTTCACCCTGCATGGCCCTACGCGGTCTATTTTGAAAGCAGAACGTCTAATTTTGAACTGCATGCAACGTATGAGCGGCATTGCAACAAAAACAGATCAACTCCTTCAGCTTTGCAAAGGAACAAATGTAAAAGTGATGGATACCCGAAAAACAACTCCGGGTATTCGGTTTCTTGAAAAATGGGCCGTAAAAATAGGCGGTGGAAACAACCACCGCTTCGGTCTTTACGATATGATCCTGATTAAAGACAATCATATTGATTATGCGGGAGGTATTTCTCCTGCTATAGAAGCAGCCATTAACTATCGAAAAAAGCACCGGAAATATTCCGGTTTAAAAATCGAGATCGAAGCCCGGAATCTTGCTGAAGTGAAACAAATAATGACTATTGGAAATATTGATCGTATCATGCTGGACAATTTTTCCATTTCGGATATAAAAAAAGCAGTACGCCTGATCAAGGGGAAATACGAAACAGAAGCTTCAGGAGGCATCACCGAAAAAAACATCCGTAATTATGCACGTTGTGGAGTTGATTATATTTCTATCGGAGCCTTGACACACAGTATAAAAAGCCTCGATCTGAGCCTCAAAGCCTGTAAAAAATAGTGTACAAATGGCTAGGTAAAATAAAGGGATGGCTTGAAGTAACATCCAAACGAATACGTTTACCGGGATTTGAGGGTTTGCCCTTATATGATGTAGCGACCTTTTTTTTTAAAGGTATTTATGAAGGAGCAATTACAACAAGGGCCTCTTCCCTCGCCTTTAATTTTTTTTTAGCTATTTTCCCTTCTATTATATTTCTCTTCACCCTCATTCCTTATGTTCCCATCGCTAATTTTCAAAACACATTGTTCGATCTTTTACGGGATGTTATGCCGAAAGCCGCCTTTGAAGCATCGGAAGAAACCATCACCGACATTATCAAAAATCAGCATGGAGGCCTTTTATCGGTAGGATTCCTAAGCGCACTCTTTTTTTCCACCAATGGTGTTAATTCAATGATTGATGGATTTAACAACAGCTATCATGCAATGGAAACCAGAAGTATCTTCAAACAACGTCTGGTCTCTCTGCAACTGGTGTTGATCACAACGCTTTTGCTTTTAGCCGCTATCACCTTTATTATTTACAGTGAGGTCATTTTAAGCAAGCTCCCACTTGGTGTAGGTTCTTATTATCCTCTACAAATAGGGCGTTTCCTGGTTCTTTTTATGTTGTTTTTCATCGTTATTTCGTTCAACTATTACCTTGGTCCGGCCAGCAAAACCGGTTGGAAGTTTTTTTCCGCCGGTTCGATCTTTGCCACAGTGCTTTCTTTACTCACGTCGATGGCCTTTGCTTACTTTGTCAATCATTTCGGTAATTATAATAAACTCTATGGATCAATTGGCACATTAATTATTGTTCTTCTTTGGATTTACTTTAATTCTATTGTGCTGCTTTTGGGCTTTGAGCTGAATGTAAGCATCTATTCAGCCAAAAGGAAGGAACCCTAAACGAGCTCTTAAAATATTTCTTATTTTTAGCGCCAATTGTCCTACGAATTAATCAAATTATGCTAAAAAACCACCTGCGTTTATTCATTGTTCTGATTTTATTTTTCGGAAATTTCCTGCAGCCAGCGAAAGCTCAAAACGAAAGCAACGATAAAGCAAATTCATTCAGAAGTCTTCAGAACCCCTATTACTGGAAAAACCGTAAACCGTTTGAAGGATACTGGCAGCAGGATGTCTATTATAACATTCAGGCCACGATAGATGACAAAACAAACATTGTAGATGGAAATGAAGAACTGACGTATTTTAACAACTCACCGGACGAACTGAATTTTGTTTACTTCCATTTGTACAGCAATGCACAGGTTAAAAACTCCTATCTCTCTGACCTTTACAAAAACAATAAAATAGGCGTTCATTATGGAAAATACCAGGAACAGGAATTAGGTACGCATGTTTCTTCAATAAGTATTAACGGTAAAGAACTGAAAACCGAACTGGACAATACTGTTCTGAAAGTCTATCTGACTGAACCTTTAAAAACCAACCAAAGCATAACCTTTAAAGTAAATTTCAAGACTTATTTCGATAACGGCTCGATTCGTAACCGGATGAAACTATTCAATGCCTTCGGCTATAAACACTATGACCTGGTGCACTGGTATCCCCGTATTTCGGTATACGACCGAAAATTTGGCTGGGATACAGAGCAACATATGGACCATGAGTTTTATGGGGATTATGGCAATTACGATGTAACATTAACTTACCCGAACAATTATGTTGTGGAAGGAACAGGGGTTTTGCAGAATAAAGAAGAAGTTTTACCGGAAGCTCTGCGGAATAAGCTGGATATTAAAAATTTCAAAGACAAACCCTGGGGAGAAAAGCCTTCTGAGATTATTCCCGCAGACGGCAGTACCAAGACCTGGAAATACCATGCTGAAAATGTTCATGACTTTGCTTCAACAGCCGATCCTACCTACCGGATCGGAGAAGCGGAGTGGCATGGCATAAAATGTATTTCACTGGTACAGGAACCTCATGCAAGCCGCTGGCAGAATGCGGCTTCTTATACGGCAAAGGTAATCCAGGTCTATTCTCAGGATTTTGGAATGTACATCTATCCGAAAATGGTGGTCGCTGATGCCCAGGATGGCATGGAATACCCTATGCTGACACTGGATGGAGGTTCCGATCCGACTTACCGGGATCTTTTCGCCCACGAAATAGGTCACAACTGGTTTTTTGGTATGATTGGAAGCAACGAAACCTACCGTGCCGCGTTGGATGAAGGCTTTACTCAATTTATTGAAAACTGGGCTTATGAAAGAATAGATGGCAAAGTACGAGTGACTCTTCCTCCGCAATCAAAGTATACCGCCAAATTCCTTCACCCTGATTTAGTCCGTAACAGTCAAGTATACAACGGTTATATCTGGGATGCTTCGAAAGGTTCTGAAACGACCTTAAATACGCATTCTGATGGGTTCAACGGGGGTATTCGGAGTAGCGGAGGATACGGACAGGTTTATTTTAAAACAGCAACTATGTTGTACAACCTTCAATATGTTTTGGGCGATAGTCTCTTTCTCTCGGCTATGCAACATTATGTAAGCCAATGGAAGATCTGCCACCCTTACATGGAGGATTTCAGAAATTCCGTCATCAACTTTACACACGTCGACCTGAATTGGTTCTTTGACGAATGGTTCGAAACGGCTAAAACGATTGATTATAAAGTAAAGTCCCTGCAAAAGGAAAAGCCCTCTGATGAATACACCATTACCTTTGAACGCATCGGCCGCATGCAAATGCCCATTGACTTCCGTGTTATCACTGATTCCGCTGAATACAACTATTACATCCCGAACAACTGGTTTGTCAAAAAAACCACTGCAACCGTTCTTCCCCGTTGGATAGGCTGGGATAAAGTAAGACCAACGTATGAGGCCAAAATCAAAGTGCCTGGAAAGATAAAGGATGTGATGATTGACCCAAGCCACAGACTTGCAGATATCAATATGCTGAACAACAGCCTCAACGTTCCGGTCAAAACCGCTTTTGATTCAAAAGTTTACAACTCTGCTGATTGGACCAATTATGAGTTATTTTACAGGCCTGATCTATGGTATAATGGATACGACGGATTAAAGCTCGGATGGAACGTAAGCGGCAATTATCTGAATTACCGGCATATTTTTGATGCGAGCATCTGGCTCAATACGGGTTTGGTTCAAACAAACCTCACAAATGCTTATGTCAATAAATATGATAACCTGAATTTCAGAATCAATTACCGGACAGCGACTGATAAATTCATGAAAGGTTCTTCCGTCTATGCTTCCGCAAAGTTGTTGGACGGGTTAAACGCTTATACTTTGGGTTTCGACCGGAAAGATATCTCCGGACACAACAAAGTATACCTGTTTTTCAAATCCATGTACAGAGCCGATTCAAATGCTCTGAACTATCTGCTATTGCCAAACGAATGGGGTGTTGGAAAATTCAACAACACCCTGAATACAGGAATTGATCATAGTTATACCTACCTGGCAGGAACAGGGAGCGTTAATCTGAATTTGAAGTCTTCCACGATAGGGAGCGCTTACGATTATGCAACGCTTTCCTTAACGGCATTAAACAAAACGAAGATCCTGGATAAGCTAAGTCTTAATACCCGCGTTTTTGCTCAATACGGTACGGGAAGTAATTGGGCCAGCGAATCCTCCTTGTTTCTGGCAGGAGCAAATCCGGAAGATATGATGGACAACAAATACACCAGGTCCCAGGGCATTATTCCTCCTTCAGCTGCGGCTATTGGATCTACGACCAACAACTTCCAATACGGAGGAGGACTCAATTTAAGAGGTTACGCAGGGTACCTGGCACCTGTGACAGACGCTAAAGGTAATACGGTGTTGAGTTATAAAGGTACTTCGGGAGCGGCCGTTAATTCTGAGCTGGAATTTAATGACCTGTTTAAAATTCATCCCAAATGGTTCCGCAACTGGCTGAAAGTGAGTACTTACTTATTTGCGGATGCCGGCCTGATTAATATTGACCCTAGCCCCAACTATCTTGAATTTGCACCAATCCGGGTAGATGCAGGACTTGGTGCGGCCTTTACCATTAAGAAGTTTGGTCCGCTTCAGACAGTTGAGCCCTTAACGATACGTTTTGATATGCCCCTGTTTTTAAATCGGACTCCGGCGGATCAGCCCGACTTTTTTGCTTTCAGGTGGTTGATTGGGGTTAGTAGGGCGTTTTAGGGGATTAAAATATAATACTGTGTTTGCCAAGAATTTCCTTCGCCTTGGCGACAGAGTTCAGATCAATCACGTCGTCGGTTTCAAACGAAATATTAAATGCTTCCTCGATCTGAGAAATTAAAACCATGTGAGAAATAGAATCCCACTGAGCAATACTTCGGTAAACCAAATCATCCGTAATTTTATTCCGATCAATGTTCAATCCCTCCGCAAAAGCAGTATAAAGTTTTTCTGTATTTGTCATCTGTTCCGTATGGTTTAACTTTTTACAAAAGTATAAAGTTTTTGTTAATGGCTCTGATTGATTAACTTAGAGCCAGCATGAAAAAAGTCAAGATTTTACTCGCTTTTGATCATGAACTGCCTTTGGGGAGTACGTCCACCTCTTACCAGGAAGCTATCATTGATCCCACCAATGAAATTCTGAGCCTGGCAGATGAAATAGGTGTAAAAATAAGCCTCTTTACAGATATTTTATGCAATGATTTCTTCAAACGGAATAACGAAACTGTTTTTTGCGAATTATATCAATCACAGTTACAAAAAGCGCTGAAATCGGGCCACGATGTTCAACTCCACATTCATCCGCACTGGATCGACTCTTCTTTTCATAATAAGAACTACAATCCTTCCAACTCATTTAAACTCGCCGATTTTAAAGACCAGGCATACCCCAATAATATATCCGGAATCATAGAAAAAGGCATTCAGCAATTAACAGAAATTTGCTTACCTGCTAAAAATGATTATCAATGTATCGCTTACCGTGCAGGAGGCTTTAACTTAGAGCCAGCAACCGAATTAATTGTATCCGCTCTTATTCAACAGGGAATTCATATAGACAGTAGTATTCCCAGGGGATTGTTTTTCAAAAGTGACTATTCAACCGTTGATTATAAAGATATGCCGGAACAATGTAACTGGTTTATCTCTCCCAATGGAAAATTGAATATCCCTTCCAAGGAAGGGCTTCTGGAGATACCGATAGCCTCCATAAAAGCCGGATTATGGACAAATATAATTCATGCGTTAAGAAAAATTAATAATAAACAGCGGGCGTTTTCGACCGGGAAAACAATTCATTCGGGCAAAATGCACTTAATGGATAAACTGCGTTTTGTATTTTCCGTAAGAATGCTGGGCTTTGATCTTTACACATTAAGTTCAGGGGATTTAATGAAAATCCTCGATTCCAATATCAATCGTTTTTCCGAAAATGAGATTCTTCTAAGCACGGTTTCCCATCCTAAAAACATGGGCACATACTCCCGGCTTTTAATGAAAGAATTTGTAAGCAAAGCCAGAAGGAAATACGGTGATACTATTGAATTTAGTACATTTACGGATGTTTATAAAACAAAAATATTAAATCAGGTCCGATGAGATTTTTATATTCAATAAATTCCTGGTTGAAAAATAAAATTCCTCCGTCATTGTATCAAAAAATAAGACAGAGTTATTTTTATATTTTAAAAAAGAGACAAAAGCAGTTTTCCCGGGAAGAATTTAAAGAACTGTTAAAAAAAGAACTGCGTGTTAAAGAAGGTCAGGACGTTTTCGTGCATAGTTCTATCAACCAGATTAGCATTGGTTTCAGGTACCCAGAAGTTATTGATATCCTGTCTGAGTTAGTTGGCAATAACGGAACGCTGCTCTTCCCCAGTTGGAAAAACACAAAGGATTACCAGGGATACGCCAGGGATTTTATTTTTGATGTAAAAAAAACAAATAGCGATTTAGGAATTTTGCCAGAGCTGGTAAGAAGAAGAAAAGATGCATATAGAAGCTTGCATCCTTTCAACTCAGTTGTGGCATTTGGACCGAATGCGGAGTGGTATACACAGAACCATCACGAGGATATTTATCCGATGGGTGTTAAAAGTCCATTCTTTAAACTGGTAGAAAAGAAAGGATTAATCATAGGCATTGGTATAGGCACCCGTTATCTGGCACAGGTACATTGTGTAGAGGATGTTTCTATTGCTAATTTTCCATTTCAGACCCGCACTTCTGAGGTATTATCCTTTAAAGTAAAAACCAAGGATGGGACATTGCTTGATATAGAATCGCTTGCTCCTCATAAAGATATTGCCAGCAGGAACCAACCTGCTTATTTAAAAAAGCATGTTTCAAAAGATATAGCCAAAGACCTGACTATTGGGGGAACTCGTTTTTTTACTGCACAGGCAAAGGAATTATTTGATCGGATGGAGGAATTAGCGAAGGAGGATGTCACGATATATACGGGAGAGTCCCTGGAAAAATTAATCAGAAAATAAGTTAACCAAGCTATGAAATTGCTCGAAGGTAAAACAGCTATCATTACCGGCGCATCACGGGGTATAGGTAAAGCTATTGCAGAAACTTTTGCAAAAAATGGCGCTGATCTTATATTAATCGCAAGGAACATAGCTGCACTGAAGGATGTAAAAAGTGAATTGGAATCATCTTACTCCATTCACTGCCATATTTTTGAGGCTGATGTCAAAAACCCTGACACCCTGAAACAATTATTTGCTGACCTGAATGAAAAAAAGATAGTTGCGGATATCCTGGTCAATAATGCAGGTATTATGACCGACAGCACCCTTCAGATGGTTAAACCTGAATTGATAGCAGACATTTTCAGTACGAATGTCAATGGCACTATATTTGCGTCTCAATTTGCGCTTAAGGGTTTTTTAAAAAAACGTAAAGGCTCCATTATTAACCTGAGCTCCATTATAGGCACGAATGGCAACCTTGGACAAAGTATTTATGGATCCAGCAAGGCGGCTGTTATAGGATTTACTAAATCATTAAGCAAGGAACTTGCTTCTCTCCAAATCAGGGTTAATGCTATCGCTCCCGGATTTATCGACACGGACATGACCAGGAATATGAGTAAACCATTCTATGATAAAAATCTCCAGAATATTGGCATGAAAAGAATTGGCAAACCTGAAGATATTGCTAATGTAGCCCTATTCCTCGCATCCGACCTTTCGGAATATGTTACCGGGCAGGTAATTGGAGTGGATGGTGGAATGATAATCTGATCTTTTACCATGTCAGCCCTGTTTGATTATTTAAACAAAACCGCGAATCCTGATCTTCTGTTTATTGATGCAGATACCAAAGAGAGTATTCGATGGAATAAACTAATCGTCCCCTTTCCTTTTATAGAGGACGCTGAAAAAAAATTGGTTTTTCTTTACCTCGATAACTCCCTTGTTTCTGTCAAAATCTTACTATCCTTTGTAAAAAGCAAGCATCTGCTCTGCCTGCTCGGAAACGGACTCCAGGAGGATCTCAAAAAACAGCTGGAATCAATCTATCTTCCTGATTATATTTTTGACAATGCCCGGAATGCAATACCAGGCTCAACGATAGTATATGAACAAAATACCTTTAAACTGTTTTATACAAAGAAGTCTGTACGTCCGCTTCACGAAGACCTCAAAATACTGCTTTCTACTTCCGGAACAACCGGTTCACCTAAATTTGTAAAACTTTCGGATTCCAACTTCATCAACAATACCGAATCAATTATTGATTATTTGCCAATCGACCATTTTGATAATACGATCCTCAATTTACCCATACACTATTCTTATGGTCTGTCGGTGCTGCTGACAAACATCGTCCGAGGAGGAAAAATAATCTGTAGTAACGACACGGTCCTGTCCCGTAGCTTTTGGAATGTTTTCAAAGAATATGCGATTAACAATCTTGCAGGTGTACCCTATACTTACGAAATGCTCATTCGCCTGGGCTTCTTAAAAATGACTGACCTGCAACTAAAATACATGACCCAGGCCGGAGGAAAATTAGAGGAACAAACCCTTCTGCTTTTTGCAGAATATACCCGGCAACAAGGTGCACAATTTTATGTAATGTATGGTCAAACCGAGGCTACTGCGCGCATGTCCTATTTGCCTCCCGATAAGTTGAGCGACAAAACGACGTCCATCGGCCTTCCCATTAAAAATGGGAAATTTTCAATCGACCCCTCCAACAAAGAATTAATGTATACCGGCCCTAATGTTGGTTCGGGGTACGCCCAATCTGTTGAAGACCTGGAGCATTGTAGCCCCTTAGCTAAACTGCATACCGGCGACCTTGCAGAAGTGGATATAGATGGCTTTTATTACATTACAGGGCGCCTGAAACGATTTATAAAGCTTTTCGGCAACAGGATAAGTTTGGATGAAATTGAACAGTACCTTACGAAGGAATACAATGGTTTTATTGGTTGTTGCGGAATCCAGGATAAAACACTCCTGATTTTTTCAGACAAAGCGGAAGTGATGTCCGATCAGGTAAGAAATTACGTTTCAGATAAATACAAAACTCATATTTCAGCCATCAAATATGTATATTTAGCGGTGATTCCGCTTACTCAAAATCACAAGGTAAATTACCAGGCAGTCATACGGACTTATGGAGGCTGAAGATTTTTTCAAATACAAACAATTCTCCCTTGACAAAGAAGTCAAGCAGAACCTTCTTTTTGAGCATTTACGGTCACTTCATTCCAAGCATTTAACAAATTCGAAGGAGTATGCTAAAATTTGCAAAAATCTTTTTACCCAGCCTGTTCAAACAATATACGATCTTCCTTATCTGCCGGTTTCTGTCTTTAAGAACCATGACCTGAAAAGCATACCTGAAAACGAACTATTCAAAATACTGACTTCAAGTGGCACTACGGGGAGCATTCCCAGCCGTATATACCTGGATAAACAAACTGCACTCCTTCAAACGAAAGCATTATCGAACATTATGCAATATACGCTTGGCAAAGAACGTATGCCAATGCTCATTATTGACACCGTTGGTCTCATAAAAGACCGCAATTCTTTTTCTGCAAGGGGGGCAGGTGTTTTGGGTATGTCCGTTTTCGGAAAATCACATTTTTACCTGCTGGATGAAAATATGCAGTTGAACGAAAGTGGCCTGGACGATTTCCTGAAAAAACACAAGACACAGCCTTTACTTTTATTTGGCTTTACCTTTATGGTTTGGCAATATTTATACGAGCAAACCATACAAGCAGATCTGTCCAATGCGACATTGATACACAGCGGAGGCTGGAAAAAGCTGATGGAGAAATCGGTTGACAATAAAACGTTCAAACAAAAAATGCGGGACAAGTTCGGGCTTAGCCGCGTATTTAATTTCTATGGAATGGTGGAACAGGTTGGCTCGGTGTTTATTGAATGTGAACAAGGTTATTTACACACTCCCAATTTTGCAGATGTAATTGTCCGTTCCCCTTATGACTTTAGCCCGGTAAAAAATCTGCAGGAGGGCATTCTACAAGTTCTCAGTATTCTTCCTCAAAGCTATCCCGGACTTTCACTTCTGACGGAAGATCTCGGCACGATACACGGCGAAGATGATTGTCTGTGTGGCCGCAAAGGAAAATATTTTACAATATCCGGGCGCATGCAAAAAGCGGAACTCCGTGGCTGCAGCGATACCTTTGCTTATACGAATTGAAATGGAAAAACAGATTCAACAATATTCCCCTTCTGAGCGAAGTATAGCCCTTTCAGACCTTATACAACATGATTTCAATTATACACTTACTCCTTTTGATGAACATACTCTGAGTTTTTTGAATACCCTTTCTGTTAAACTATTAAATAACAAAGCATTTAACCGGAATCCGGAAATCGTTTCACTTGGATTCTGGCTTAGAAAAGCAAATATTAGCCGCTTTAAAGAGGAGAACCAACACATCCTTCAAAACGCCCGGTTCTCAGTGAACCCCTTAGGTTTGGTGTTTCATGTTGCTCCTTCTAATGTGGATACCATTTTCCTATACTCACTGTGTATCTCCTTATTAATGGGCAACCGGAATATTATCCGGCTTTCCTCTCGTTCAACAGCAACTGTTGATTTTATAATTAACAACATCAATCAGACGATAGCCATGACTGAATATGGGCTATTTTCAGAATACATTCGTATTGTTACATATGGACATGAGGAAGGGATAAACAAGTACTTTTCGGAACATGCCAATTGCAGGGTTATCTGGGGCGGAGACAAAACCGTCCATTACTTTAAAAGTATTCCATCAAACGTCTATTCCAAAGATATTGTTTTCCCTAATCGCATATCTTACGCTGTTTTTAAGGCTTCCGCTTATTTTCAACTCAGCATGGAACAGCAACAAGAATTAGTTGGAAAATTTTTCAATGACGCGTATGTTTTTGATCAAATGGGCTGTTCTTCTCCGAAATTGATCTATGTGTTAGGAGATGTTGAAGAAAAGGATAGTTTTATTGAATTGTTTTATAATCAGGTGACGGAGATTACCCAACTAAAATACCGGGAGCAAGCAGGGGCACTCTCCACTCTAAAACTGAATACGCTGGTGAATGATGTTATAGTAAAGGAAGTTCAGGAAGTTAAACATGCTAATAATAGCGCCTATTTTGTTGAGCTTCCTCTGAAACAAACCTTTGGGGATTCTTGTGGGGGAGGATATTTTTATGTGAAACACATACAAAGCATAGCAGATATACTTCATGATTCTTTCCAGGCGGTTCAAACACTCAGTTATTTTGGCATTAACCAGGACGAATTGAGTCAGCTTGATAAATTACTCTTGGGTAGACGTATTGACCGTATCGTACCTGTGGGCCTGGCCTTATCATTCCACTATATCTGGGATGGAATGAATCTCTTCGAAGAATTTTCAAGAAAAAGACGCCTGGAATAAAATTAAGACGTTCACAATCGGCTGGTATTCATTTTATTACTATTTTAGCCATGTGAAATATAGCTTACAAGCTTATAAATGTTAAAACAACTACTCATGAGAACACTTTTATCAATCCTGACATTTACTTTATTGGTAACATTTACGAAAGCACAACCCCAGTGGAACCAAAGACATAATGTGGACACGGTTCACCGATATGATGGAACCGGGTTTGCCATAGGCAATAATGGTTATATAGGAATCGGCGGAGCCTACGGCAATACGCTGTCAGATTTTTGGAAATATAATCGTTCCAATGATTCCTGGACAAAGATCAATGATTTTCCAGGAGATGGGAAACTAGGAACTATTTCCTTTGTTATAGGCGGAAAAGCATATGTGGGCACAGGGTCACTTGGAGTAACTGTTTTTAGTGGGCTTAGCAATGAGTTATGGTGTTACGATACTCTTTCGGGTAATTGGTCACAAAAAGCAAGCATGCCTTCGGCTGCAGGTACACGTTATGGTGCTGACTGTTTTGTCCTCGGGAGCAAAGCTTATGTAATTGCCGGTTCAACCGGCGGACCTCCATACCTAAGTGATGTTTGGGAATACGATGCCGTTAATGATTCCTGGTCACAAAAAAATAATGTACCTGCAGGATTGGCCTATAGGTCGGGTGGTGTCGGATTTACTTCAGGAGGTATTGGATATGTCGAAGGAGGCCTCTATAACAATGGATCTACAAATTCTTATCCACATGATCTTTGGAAATATAATGCGATTAATGACTCATGGATATCTCTTGGAACAATCCCGGGTTCTGGAAGGTATCGGGAAAGTGTTTTTGTTATTAAGGGTATACCTATATATGGAGGAGGGTATGAGGAACCCAGCGGCTATGACTTGGTGGACTTCTGGAAAATGGATACGACAACTTATCAATGGACCAGCTTGCCTGATTTTACAGGAACAGGACGTTTCGACGCCTCATCTTTTACTATTGGCAATTCCGGGTACATAGGCACCGGAGCTACTCAATATCCAGTGACGGGTTGCTTAAATGATTTTTGGCAATTACGGCTTTCCATTGTTAGCTTTACCTCTTCCTCTTCCAGTTTATGTCCCGGCGATTCCACTCAATTTAATGGTCAATATACGGGCAAAGCAAAGACCTGGAACTGGTCTTTCTCCGGAGGTTCGCCTTCCACTTCCAAAGTTCAAAATCCAACAGTTACATATACAACTCCTGGAAAATACACGGTTAAATTAGTTATAACAGATTCTCTGGGAACTGATTCTGTCACTTCTACTAATTACATTACAGTTATAACCCCTCCTTCTCCCGTAATAACGAACAATGATACCAGCACTACATTTTGTCAAAATATTGGTAGCTTGAAGTCCAATTATGTCCAAAAGAATCAATGGTATCTGAACGGATCTCGTATTTCAGGAGATACCACACAAAATGTTTTCCCTGCAACATCTGGATTCTATTCAGTTATCGTCACATCCCCACAAGGTTGTTCGGCTACTTCGGAAATTTTTTCTGTTACAGTCCTTCCTGCTCCATCCGCTGGAATCAGCACTTTAACTAATTCCATTTGTTCAGGTTCTACTGCAACGTTACACGGTTCTGGTAAAGGAACTTATGCCTGGTCTACGAAACAATCTTCCGACTCCATTGTGGTTTCCCCTCTCAACAATTCCACATATACATTAACGGTAACTGGAAACAATGGTTGTTATGCTTCAGCAACCCAGGTAATTACAGTTAACTTATTACCTGTTACCCCAATAATAGAACAAAACGGAAACCTTCTCGCTTCTTCAGTGTCAAAAGGAAACCAATGGAATTTCAATGGCAATCCGATAGTTGAGGCGACCAATCAGTTTTATACCCCAACTGCGGATGGTTTCTATTCCGTTACGGTTATGGGTACGGATGGATGTTCCGCTACCTCCAATATTCTTAGTTTCACAACGACGGGCATTTTAAGTACCCTGCAGAATATTTCATTATCGATCTATCCAAATCCTTCCAACGGACAATTATCCGTAGATTTGGATTCGGCAGTAAATGAAGATATTACCCTACGTATTTATAATACGGTTGGTGAGCTAGTTTATTCCAAAATAATAGCTCATGGAAATAGACTTCTAACCCTTGACATCACTGGATCAATAAGCTCTGGCATCTATAGCCTTGTTCTGCAAGGAAACTCAGGAACTAAAGTTCAGAAGGTCATTATTTCGAAGTAAAAACTAACCAATCGATCATAAAAATGAAACCATTTAAAATTTCAGCATTATTTTTCGGATTTTCTTTATTGTTTTTTTCGTGTTCTAAAGATGGGGCTACTGGTCCAACAGGTGCGTCCGGAACTAACGGCATTAACGGAACCAACGGTACCAGTGGAAACGCCAACGTTAAAACAACCATATTTACAGTATCAAGCTGGACCCCCAGTACAAATTACTACTACTGTAACTTAATGGACCCTGATTTAACTACGGCAATTCAAGATTCCGGCAATGTTTCTGTGTTTTACAGCATTGACGCAGGTGGAGTATGGAATGACTTACCAACTCAAACATCCTTTTTGTCAACTGGCTATCATGTTGGATACAATTATGTTATGGGTAAGCTGGTTGTGTATTGGGCATATAACAACGGTGGCGCTGGAGCTCAGGATATGAACGCATTCTATAGTATTTCTTCCATTCAGTTTAAAGTTATCTGTACAACTGCTTCGGGCATGAAAAAGTACCCAGGTACAAATTGGAATCATTATAATGAAGTAAAGCAAATATTACCTTCGCAGGATTAGGAGATAAGAATATTAAAAAAGGGGTGAAGTAAAAATTTCATCCCTTTTTTATTTGGCATAAACAAAGCCACAGTCACCAAAATTAAAATGTGGATTTATTCGCTACGAGATCTTATTCATTTAACGATAACCAATCTTTTGTTCGAAAATCCTTGATCGCTTATAATACATACATTATAGATACCTGCTAATAAATTACTCACATCAATTATACTCTTTACATTCAGTATGACTTGGTTTAATAATAATCTACCAGTCATATCAAAAATCTGCAATACCTGTTTTTGAGAAGAATTGGCTTCAACAACAAAACTCCCACTAGTAGGATTGGGATATAGTCTATAGGACATTAAGTCCGTATATTCATTTATTTCAGATAAACTGTTTCCATCATCACAAATAGCATCATTATCAATTGTTGCATTAAGACTCCTTGTCGGAGAACCTGCCGTAGCAGTACCATGCTGAACCGTATTTAATCCGGCAATTGTAGAATCTATTGCAAATGTAATAGGAGAACCGGCCAGTGAGGTTA
>Ga0206820_1060_pt1 | contig 25148 bp, 11 predicted proteins | sample Alteio_BWOrgCont_84_FD_152857 | JGI IMG/M metagenome (GOLD analysis project Ga0206820, IMG submission 152857) | Enriched cells from forest soil in Barre Woods Harvard Forest LTER site, Petersham, Massachusetts, United States -... | ecosystem: Environmental > Terrestrial > Soil > Temperate forest >...
AGAGCAGAAAATCTGCACCTCCTGTTTGCATTCACTGCCTCAGACCAATTTTCATTTGGCAGCAGATAATCCGGTAGCTCGTTTATTTTGGGGCAGGGTAGAAGTAAAGAAGGCTACCGCATTTTATTTGTTCGGAAAGGCGAGTAAGGTTCAGAAATTAATTCATGGATTAAAATACAAGGGACAAAAAGAAATTGGTTTAATCTTAGGTAAGCAATTTGCCCATAGCCTGAAAGAACAGAATTGGACAAAGGAGGTGGATGTTATTGTTCCGGTTCCTTTACATCCGTATAGATTCAAAAAAAGAGGATATAACCAGAGTTCCTGTTTTGCAAAAGGATTAGGTGAGGTGCTGGCAATACCCATCCTGGAAGACAGTATAATCTGTATAAAGGATACCGGTTCTCAATCGTATCGTTCCCGCTACTGGCGTTGGAAAAGTGCCACAGCTAAATTTTTAGTTCAGCAATCAGACCAGCTCAGGGGAAAGAACATTTTGTTGGTAGACGATGTGGTGACATCTGGTTCCACGATGGAGGCCTGTGCCCGCGAACTATTAAAAACGCCTGGAACAACAGTAAATGTCGCAACGATTGCATATACTAATTTGCGTTAACTTTAAGGGATATGGCAGAATCTTTTATAATAAGCGGTGAAACAAAAAGAGAAAAATATCAGGCACTCCTGCCTCAGTTAAAATCATTGACGGAAGGCGAGACAGACCTAATCGCGAATCTTGGCAATATTATTGCAGCGCTGAAACAAACGTTTAATTTTTTTTGGATAGGAATGTATTTTGTGAAAGAGGACACCCTCGTCCTCGGGCCTTTTCAGGGCCCTGTGGCGTGTACGCGAATAGCTTTTGGAAAAGGGGTTTGCGGATCAGCCTGGAAAGAAAAAAGGACAATGATTGTTCCCGATGTAGATCAGTTTCCCGGACACATTGCCTGCAGCAATGCATCGAAGTCGGAAATAGTAGTGCCGGCCTTCAACAAAAGGCGTGAGGTGGTTTTGGTATTGGACATAGACAGCGACAAACGGAACGATTTCGATCAGGACGATGAAAAGTACTTAATGGAAGTTGTTGGGGTGATAGAGAAATTATTAATAAGCGAATAGCGAATAGCCAAATACTGAGCGAAGCGAAGTATTCATGAACACATTTGAAATAGAAATGAAGCAAGTGAGTAATAGTGAAATGAGAAGCATTCAGGAGCATCTTTGAAACAGAAAAGAAACGAGTGAATAAAAGCAAACTAAAAGTTAAATCCCAAAAGGATTCCCTCCCCTATTCGCTACTCGCTACTCGCTATTCGCTCATGTTATTATTATTCTCCTCCTGCGCTCAAATCCTTAGCCCCACCGGAGGCCCCAAAGACACAACTCCTCCAAAAGTTGTCCGGTATACACCCGATAGTGCGGCGCTCCATTTTAAAGCAAAACAAATTCGCATTTTATTTAATGAGTTCGTACAATTAAAAAATATCAGTAATCAACTGATCATTTCACCACCCCTGAAACATCCTTCAGATGTTAAGGTCAAAGGCAAGGAACTTATTATTAATATTACCGACACACTGGAGCCAAATACCACGTATGATTTTAACTTTGGCGAAGCCATTGCAGATATAACAGAAAGCAACGTTCTGAAAAATTTTCAGTATGTTTTTTCCACAGGTTCCTTTATCGACTCCTTGTCTTTAAAAGGAAATGTAAAAGACGCCCTCACCTTAAGTCCTCAGAAGGACGTATTAGTAATGCTGTACAGTACATCTGACGATTCATTGCCCCTGAAAAAGCTGCCGAACTACTTTGCCAAAACAGCTGAGAATGGTTCATTTAAAATAAATAATATCCGTTCCGGGCAATACAAAGTGTTTGCGTTAAAGGACGCAAATGCCAATTATAAGTATGACAGCCCCGATGAAAACATAGGCTTTTTGGATAGCCTGTTGGATATAACTACCAATAGAAGCGCCGACCTTCTGCTTTTTAAAGAAAGTCCCAAAAAACAATTTATCAGGAAGGCAAAAGCAATTGAGTTTGGGCACCTGCAGTTTGTGTTCAATAAACCAGTCACAGCTCTTTATTTAAAACCTTTAAATTATGTTCCAAAAGATAGTGTTTGGGAAATAGAAGAATTTAATAAGACAAACGATACGCTCGATTTATGGTTGCCAAATTACGAAAAGGACACCTTGAAACTAATCGTTAGTGATGACAAGAGAACCTTGGATACGCTTGAATTTGCCATCCCTCCAAAGAACAGTAAGGAAAAGAAATTTAAGTTCAACTATAAAACGAATGCAGGAGGTTTATTGGATATGAATAGAGAAGTAAGCGTTCAATTCAATCATTATTTAGCTGACAACCTGATTCCCGTAGATTCTGTCCGGATCAAGGAAGATAGCACACGTTATACTAAAAATGATATAGACATTCTGCAGTCGGGCAGGGTCGTTAAAATTGCTAAAAGGAAATCCGGGTACTGGAAAGAAAATACAAGATACAAGATGCTTATCCCTCCGGGCACCGTTACGGATGTTTTCGGATTGAAGAATGATTCCATAAAAATTGAATTCAGAACGCGGGAACTGAAAAATTATGGCACCCTGAAAATAAATATCGACCTGCCTTCTGATTTGTTTGGTTCTCTTTTCCAGTTGCTAACTACTAAAGATGAAGTTGTGGTCGAACGCCCGATAATTGATTCGAAACCATTTACCCTGGAATACTTAATGCCGCAGGAGTATAAAATGCGGTTAGTCATAGACAAAAATAAAAATAGAAAATTTGATACCGGAAATTACCTGAAGCATCAACAGCCCGAAAAAGTAATTTATTACCCAGGAAAAATAACAATTCGTTCAAACTGGGATTTGGAACAAGACTGGAAAATCAGGGAGTAGACTTAATAGTTTATGGTAAACGCATCTGTATCCAAACCGACAGGAAATATTTTCCGGAATTCTTCCAGATCCTGATAGTTCAGGCTGACAGTTTCGATAGCTTCTTCGTTCGTTTTAATAGTGCTGACAGTTTCGCCTTTAAAATTTAGTACAACAGAGTCACCTGAATAAGGTATATTATTTCCATCATTACCGATGCGATTCAGTCCCAGCACATAGGCCTGGTTTTCAATAGCACGGGCTGGGAGTAAAGACTTCCAGGCATAATTTCTTCGTTCCGGCCAGTTGGCAGTATACAGTAACACATCATATTCGGCCTTACAAGTATGGCTGACTGATTCCTGATCCCTGAATCTATTCCTGCTCCATACAGGAAAGCGAAGATCATAACAAATCAAAGGACAAATTTTCCAGCCCTTTAATTCAATGATAATCCGTTTATTGCCAGGAGTAAAATAAGTGTCCTCCTCTGCCATTCTGAATAAGTGACGTTTATCATAAATCTCATAAGTTCCATCAGGCCTGATCCATAGTAGGCGGTTGTAATAGTTTCCCCTTTCCTCTAGGATAAGACTTCCCGTCAGCACACATTTTTTTTCCCGGCTTTGTTGTTGCATCCAGCTCATCGTTTTCCCACCCATTTGTTCAGCCAGTATTTTAGCATTCATCGTAAACCCGGTATTGAACATTTCCGGTAACACGATCAGGTCACTTGATTCTTTTATGGAAGCCATTTTTCGGGTAAATAATTCCAGATTCCGGTCAATATCTTCCCAGAATAAATCACTTTGCAGGAGGGTTACTTTTAAATCATCCATACTTCGGACTTATAGTTTACATAGGATGCCGGCCGCTTTCTCCAGCGTTTCTTCTTTTTTTGCAAAGCAGAAGCGAAGCATTTTGTTATCCACCGGTTTATGATAAAAAACGGAAATCGGAATAGAAGCAATCCCGGATTCCTTAATCAGGCGTATGGCGTAATCAGTATCTTTATCGGTATTAAGTTTACTGTAATCCAGCAGTTGAAAATAGGTGCCTGCCGCCGGTTTAAATTGAAAGCCCGACTTTTTAATCAGATCAATAAAAAAGTCGCGTTTGGTTTCATAAAAACGTGCGAGCCCAAGGTAGTTATCCTTTTGTTTCAGGTATTCCGCTAAGGCGAATTGTATGGGTGTGTTTACCGAAAACACTAAAAACTGATGCACCTTTCTGAACTCCGCCATCAGGTTTTTAGGAGCAACACAATAACCGACTTTCCATCCGGTTGTATGAAATGTTTTTCCAAAAGAGGAAATGATAAAACTCCGTTCAGCCAGGTGTGGAAAACGGGCTACGCTTTGGTGAACCGTTCCGTCAAAAATGATGTGTTCGTATACCTCATCACTGACAATCACCGTATCGGAATTTTTTACAATTTTTTCCAACTGCCGCATATCCTGTTCACTCAATATACTCCCGGTAGGATTATGAGGAGTGTTGATAATGATCATGCGGGTGCGGTGGTTGAACATTTTCTGAACTTCCTCCCAGTTAATAGAATAATCCGGAGCTTTTAATTGCAGGTAAACGGTCTTGCCGCCTGCCACTTCAATGGCAGGCTGGTAACAATCGTAGGCCGGTTCGAAAATAATGACCTCATCGTCCTCCCGGATAGTGGCGGCAATGGCTGTGTAAATGGCTTGCGTACCTCCTGCAGTAATGGTTATCTCGGTATCCGGATCATATTTGGTGCCATATAAAGTTTCTGTTTTCACTGCCAATAGTTCCCGCAATGCGAATAGGCCAGGCATCGGGGCATATTGATTATTACCCTTTAACATAGCCTCATTCACCAGTTTTATAAGTTCTTCCGAACAGGAAAAATCGGGGAAGCCCTGAGATAAATTAATGGCATTGTATTCAGCAGCCATTTTCGACATGGTACTGAAAATCGTTGTTCCGATCTTTGGTAATTTGGAATGTACTGTTCCAGGAAATAAAGGCATGATCTAAATCTACAATTAAAAATAAATAGTAACTTCAAAATTCTAAAAAAACTGTCATATGACCATAGAAACGAACACGGTAGTAAGTGTAAGCTATCACCTCACTTCTAAAAATTCAGGAGAAACCACAGAGTCTCTTGTTGAAAAGACCAAGCCTGGAGATCCATTTGTATTTCTGTTGGGTAATGGAGGATTAATCGAGGGATTTGAGAAGAATTTAAGAGGCAAGAAGGTGGGTGATAAATTTGATTTTTATGTTCCGGCGGAACAAGGTTATGGAAACATTGAACTCGAAAACATTGTAAATATTCCGGCAAATGTTTTTCATGATGACAAGGGGAAAATTGATTACGAAATGGTGAAAGTCGGAAAAACACTTCCAATGACCGATAACGAAGGAAACCGTATGCAGGGAAAAGTTCGGGAAGTCACGGGAGAGCATGTACGGATGGACTTTAATCATCCTCTGGCAGGCCAGGAATTACACTTTGTCGGAGAGGTGCTGGAAATTCGTGCTGCTACGGCCGAAGAACTTGCGCATGGGCATGTTCATGGTCCGGGAGGACATCATCATTAATATACTTTCTGCATTACAGCAACATCGAGCAGTTTGCCAAATTTTTGTCCTACCTGTCTGAGTGTTCCAATCATCTGGAACCCATTGCATTCGTGTAAGTAAATGCTGTGGCCATTTCCTTCGGTAATCCGGGCAATCAGGGTTTTTAAATTTGTCTGGCCCCCGATGGCGACAATACTCTGCACCAGAAGTTTTCCAATGCCCTTCCCCCGGAAGGACGAATGCACATATACAGATATTTCTGCCGTAATATCGTATGCTTTCCGGTCAGACCATTTATTAAGAGCCGCGTAACCGGCGATCGTTCCTTTGTATTCCGCTACAATTACCGGAAAATTTTCATTCCGCTCCAGGAACCATTTTGTCCGGTCATTCATATCCTTTGTTTCCGTGTCAAAAGTGGCAGTAGTATGAAGCACGGCCTCATTATAGATGTCCATAATGGATACGAGGTCGTTTAATGTTGCCTGCCGGGTGCTGATCATTATTTCAAGTTCGCCCTCAGATATTCCCGGTTCATCCGGGCGATGTTCTCAACTGATATTTCTTTTGGACATTCTGCCTCGCAGGCATAGGTGTTGGTGCAATTTCCAAAACCTTCTTCATCCATTTGTTTGACCATATTGAGTACACGTGATTCCCGTTCAATGGCACCCTGGGGGAGCAAAGCCAGTTGAGAAACTTTAGCAGAAACAAATAGCATAGCAGAAGAATTCTTACAGGCGGCAACACAGGCTCCGCAGCCAATACAGGCGGCGGCGGCGAAAGCATTGTCCGCATCCTGCTTGGGAACAGGGATATTATTAGCATCTTTAGCATTGCCAGTGTTTACAGAAATAAATCCACCCGAAGAAATAACACGATCAAACGCGGAACGATCTACGATCAGATCCTTTACAACAGGGAAAGCGCGTGCTCTCCAGGGTTCAACAACGATGGTGTCTCCATCCTTAAATTTTCGCATGTGCAACTGACAGGTAGTAGTACCCTGAGCTGGTCCATGCGCCCGTCCATTGATGAACATGCTGCACATTCCGCAAATACCCTCCCGGCAATCGTGATCAAATGCAATAGGTTCTTCTCCTTTATGAACAAGTTGTTCATTCAGCACATCAAACATTTCCAGGAAGGACATGTCTTCGGAAATATCTTTTACCTGGTAGGTAACAAGATTGCCCGCTTCTTTAGCATTTTTTTGTCTCCAGATTTTTAATGTCAGATTCATATTTTTATTTTTTAAATCAATCAGCTTATTTATACGAACGTTGTGTAGGATGCACAATATCGAAAATTAACTCTTCCTTATGCAATTCCCATTTCCCCGCATCTTTAAATTCCCATGCCGCCACATAACTGAAATTATCATCGTCGCGTTTAGCTTCCCCATCCGGAGTTTGTGATTCCTCCCGGAAATGGCCGCCGCAGCTTTCTTTGCGTAACAGAGCATCCTGGCACATCAACTCTCCCAGTTCGAGAAAATCTGCCACTCGCCCTGCTTTTTCCAGTTCTGTATTCAGTTCATTCTGTGTGCCGGGGATGCGAAGATCTTTCCAGAATTCTTCACGTATGGCACGGATTTCTGAAATGGCCTCCGTAAGACCTTTTTCGTTACGTGCCATGCCGCATTTGTCCCACATCACTTTACCCAGTTTTTTATGAAAATGATCAGCTGATTTTGTTCCCTTTATATTCATCAGTTTATCCAGACGTTCCTGTGCATTTTTTTCAGCATCCATAAAAGCTGCATGATCCGTTGGAATAGCTTTTGTACTGATGTCTTTGGACAAATAAGAACCAATCGTATAAGGGATAACAAAATAGCCATCCGCCAGACCCTGCATCAGGGCGGAAGCCCCAAGCCGGTTAGCGCCATGATCGCTGAAATTGGCTTCCCCTAATGAGTATAAGCCTGGCACGGTCGTCATTAATTCATAGTCAACCCAAAGTCCACCCATCGTATAATGCACGGCAGGGTAGATACGCATGGGCATTTCATAAGGGTTTTCCCCCGTAATCTTTTCATACATTTCGAATAAGTTGCCGTATTTTTCTTTGATTACTTCCTGGCCCAGTTTTTTCAGTTCCTCCTGTGAAGGGTTATGAATACTGCGTTTATTAGCTTCCACTTTGCCATAACGCAAGGTATTGAAGGCAAAGTCAAGGTACACCGCCATTTTAGAGGTGCCAACTCCATATCCCGCATCGCAGCGTTCTTTTGCTGCACGGGAAGCGACATCACGCGGAACAAGATTTCCAAAAGCAGGATACCTGCGCTCTAAGTAATAATCCCTTTCCTCTTCCGGAATATCCACCGGTTTGCGGGAATCATCCTTTTTCTTGGGGACCCATATCCTTCCGTCGTTACGTAAAGACTCGCTCATCAGCGTAAGCTTGCTTTGATGATCTCCGGAAACAGGGATACAGGTCGGATGGATTTGGGTGAAGCAGGGGTTGCCAAATAAGGCACCCCTTCGGTGGGCCTTCCAGGCTGCAGTTACATTACTTCCCATCGCATTCGTTGACAAATAGAAAACATTTCCATATCCTCCGGAGCACAGTAAGACCGCGTGTCCAAAATGCCTCTCCAGTTTTCCGCTTATCAGGTCACGCGCAATAATACCCCTTGCTTTGCCATCAATTACGACAATCTCCAGCATTTCATGCCGGGAATACATTTTTACCGTTCCCAAACCCACCTGGCGCTCCAGTCCGCTATAGGCTCCTAAAAGCAATTGCTGTCCGGTTTGTCCTGCCGCATAAAAAGTACGCTGAACCTGAGTTCCCCCAAAGGAACGATTGCTTAAATACCCTCCGTACTCACGAGCAAAGGGAACGCCCTGAGCGACACATTGATCAATGATATTGGCGCTTACTTCTGCCAGGCGATAGACGTTTCCTTCCCGCGAGCGGTAGTCACCACCCTTAACGGTATCATAAAATAAGCGAAAGGTGCTATCGCCGTCATTCTGATAATTTTTGGCGGCATTAATTCCGCCCTGGGCAGCAATACTATGGGCTCTTCGGGGAGAATCCTGAAAACAAAAACATTTAACCTGATATCCAAGTTCTGCGAGCGAAGAAGCCGCAGAAGCACCAGCCAGTCCCGATCCAACAATAATCACTTCCATACTTCGCTTATTGGATGGATTGACCAGTGGAATAGTCGACTTATAATGAGTCCATTTAGTTTCGAGTGGACCTTCCGGAATTTTTGAATCTAACTTTGTCATGTTTTTCTGAATATCTAATCTTTAAACTTAATCCCAAATCCTCAATCCCAAATCCTCAATCCCAAATCCTCAATCCCAAATCCTCAATCCCAAATCCTCAATCCCAAATCCTTAATCCTTAATCCTTAATCCTTAATCACTTCACCCATCCCATATGTATTGACACCGGCATCATTGCAAAAATAAAAGGGACAATGACGGAAAACCCAGTTCCAATTGCCTGGATGAACGGAGTATATTTTTTGTTGTTCAGGCCAAGCGTTTGAAAAGCAGAGCGGAAGCCGTGTAACAAATGGTAGCCCAAGGAGATCATTGCAAAAAGGTAAACCACCACCACCCAGGGACTACTGAATGCCTCCTGCATTTTGGCAAACAGGGTAGTATGTCCACCGGTAATCTCGTCGGTAAAGCGGCTGATCACCCAAAATTGCTTCAAATGTATAATAAGAAACATCAGAATCAATGTTCCAAGCAAACCCATTGATCGGGAGTACCATTTGCTATTGGCACTTGCCGCATTAAGCGTATACTTCACAGGCCTGGCCTTGTTATTATTAAGTGTCAGTATTAAAGCCTGGTAGATATGAAGCAGTATCCCGATAAAAAGCACGATCTCCATTGTCCGGATAATCGGGTTTGTCCCCATAAACTCAGCCCCGGCATTAAAATTAACTCCACCATCATTATAAAAAATAAGCGAATTAATAGCGCAATGGACAACAAGGAAAGAAATAAGAAACAAGCCGGTCAGGGCCATCACTGCTTTTTTACCGAGAGAAGATGCTAGAAAACGGTTCATAGGAATGGGCTTTTTATGTGCATAATTTTGCACGCGTGCGCAAATTACTTATTTATCTTTGTTCAATGACTAAATGGTTGTAAATTTTTAATAAAATGAAGTATTCAGCAATTGAAAATAAACTTTTTATAGAAAACAGAAAGCGTTTTGCGAAAAAGCTAAAGCCCAACGCTCTTGCAGTGTTTAATTCCAACGATGTCATGCCGACGAATGCGGATGGGACGATGGCTTTTGTACAAAATGCAGATCTTTTTTATTTGTCGGGGATTGATCAGGAGGAAAGTGTTTTAGTGATTTTTCCCGACGCCAAAAACGAAGCCCATCGTGAAATACTTTTTCTGAAAGAAACCAATGAACACATTGCTGTCTGGGAAGGGCATAAATATACCAAAGAAGAAGCTTTCCAGACATCCGGAATCAAAACGGTTCATTGGATGAGTCAGTTCAAAACAGTGTTCAAAACATTGATGAACCAATGCGAGCAGGTATATCTGAACACCAACGAGCATACACGCGCCCTGATTCAGGTAGAAACCCGGGATGCGCGATTCCTTAACTGGTGCAAGGAGAGCTATCCGCTTCATACGTATATGCGTTCAGCCCCCGTTATGCATGATCTGAGAGTTGTAAAATCAAAAATAGAAATTGATCTGATACAGGAAGCTTGTAACATTACCGAAAAAGGCTTTCGGGGATTATTGAGTTTTGTAAAGCCGGGTGTTTGGGAATACGAAGTGGAAGCAGAGCTGATCCATGAATTTGTCCGGAATCGTTCGAAAGGGTTTGCCTATGGGCCGATTGTTGCCTCGGGAAAGAACGCGACAGTATTGCATTATGTCGATAACAATAAGCAATGCAAAGCGGGGGATGTCATATTACTGGATGTCGCTGCGGAGTACGCCAATTATGCCTCCGACATGACACGTTGTTTGCCGGTCAGCGGCAAATTTAATAAAAGACAAAGAAAAGTGTACGATGCGGTCCTGCGTATGAAGCGGGAAGCTATGAGGATGATGAAAGTTGGAAATACGCTGGAAAAGCTGAATAAAGAAGTTGGGGAATTGATGCAGGAAGAGCTGGTAAAACTGGGGCTTTTAAAAAACTCAGCCATTAAAAAACAAGATCCCGCTAATCCCTTATACAAAAAATACTTTATGCACGGCACTTCCCATTATATCGGGCTGGATGTACATGATGTGGGAAACTTTTCTCGTCCGTTTGAGGATGGGATGGTACTTACATGTGAACCAGGTATTTATATCCCGGAAGAAAACCTGGGAATTCGCCTGGAGAATGATATCCTTATCACTAAAAAAGGACCCATTGATTTGATGAGTACTATTCCCATTGAAGCAGAAGAAATAGAAGCTTTGATGAACTGAAATAGACTTGGATTTTAATATCCCCGAACAAAAACACCCCTTCGTCGATAGTTGAATCAACTAGGTCTAAACTACCCGCAAAGAGGTAGAAAAAAAGGTAATTTAAGGCTAGTGAACTGCAACCTTGAGCGGGGAGAAAGCGTAAAAGAGCGTATAAATTTGATCACAGAAACGTGAAGAGAGAGGATCTTTTATGAAACCAAAAATGGATACACTTACTAGAACGGGGAAACGGTTTTTATGCGTTGCTTTTACTTTGGCATTCGCCCTGACTGGTTTTGCTCAGACTACCGGAGATTTCAGATCATTGGCAACAGGCAATTGGAGTGCTGCCACGACCTGGCAGCGTTTTAGCAGTACAAGTGTCTGGCAGAGTTCTGGCGTTGGAGAAAATAACCCAGGTCAGGTGCCCGGAGTGGGGGCGGCAAGTGGAAATGTGACCATTCAAAACACGCATACTGTGACGTTGGATGTTACAAATGCTACAGCTATTGCAAGTCTTACCGTTGGACAGGGGGCGACGGGTATTTTACAGTTTGAGACAGTTACCAGCCATACGCTTACGATTACCGGGGGCTTAACGATAAGTGCGGGTGGGCAATTCAATGCTCAAAATGCAGGGGCCCAGGCAGGGTCCATCATTGTAGGAGGGTCCTTTTCGAACTCGGGAACAGCTACTTTGTGGCAAAGCGCAACACGGTATGCAGATATAACAGTAAACGGAACAGCTATCAGCGGAAATGGAGTATATACCCTCAGAAATTTAATAATCGGAGGGGCTGTTACGAATAGTTCAACTTCAACCATCAATCTGCACGGCGATCTTACCTGTAACAATACCTTAACCTGTTCTGCAGGAACGGTTAGCTTTTTTGGAGGCCTTGCAGAAAATCTGAACGGTACTGCTAATCCGACCTTTAACAATTTCAGTATTGCTACAAACAGTACGACTGTAACATTGGGCGGTACATTAACCGGCATAACAGTTAATGGAACGTTTACGATGGCCAATACATCTACATTTAATTTTGGTACAACAGTTGAGACGGTTACGATTGTCGGGAATTTGGTAACGCCCCAGACGATCACCATGCAGGGAGCAGGTGTGGCGCATCAGTTGATATTGGAAGGAGCCGCTAATGCTAATCCAGCGACATTCAATACAACCGCTAATTCTGGAAGCACTGTTATTTATAATGCTTCAGGAGCACAAACAGTTTTTGCAAGCGCGAACTATCAGAATTTAACATTCTCTGGTAATAATACCAAGACATTTGCTGGAGCAACTACTGTTAATGGAAATCTGCTCATTTCTGGAACAAGCATTACAGTCTCCAATGCAACAGCTTTAAGCATTACCGGAAATTTAACAAATAATGGAACAGGTACTACCGTCTGGGGTGGAAATGCAAATACTACTGCCATCACAGGTAATATATTAGTAACAAACAATACGACCTTTACCATTGGCAGTGCAGCACAAGTAAAGACAATTACGGTAACCGGTAATGTTCAGGTTGACAATGGTTCCACGCTAAATGTCGGAGCCTTTGCTGTAGTTCATCTTTTGTCAATTTCGGGTAATTTGACAGTAAATGGAAGTTTTAACATGGTACAGACATTTCCGGGAAACGTTTGTAATGTTACTTTCCTGGGTGCTACCAGCAATACCGTTTCCGGAACCCCAACTACCTGTAGTTTTAATCAGATAACAATAAATAAAGGAGTTTCCCAGGCGAATGTTCTAAATGTAACCTGTCCGATCACGATGTCTTCTCCTACGGCGGCGGGTGGTTTTTTGACCATAACCAACGGTACATTTGAATTATCCAGCGCCTCCACACTTACTCCTTATTACGGAGCCGCAACTATTTGTGCGGCAACAGGCCAGTTATGGATCAATAATGCGAGTGCAAGTGTTTCCTGTGTTGGAACGGCCACAACAACAAATCCGGGTATTCCTACCGTAACGGGTGAACTGCAGGTTTCAGCAGGTACATTTTCATATGGAAGTGGTAACGATATCATGGCTGTGAGTGCTGCAACCAGTAATTTAACGATCAATGGTGGAACAGTGAATATGTACGGAGGGGTGTCTTTTACAAGTACTTCTCAGTTCAATATGACCTCGGGTAGTTTTAACATCTATCCTCAGCAAAGCGGGGCGGGAGGGGATAACGTAGCTACTGCGACCACGCTCGTTAATTTCGCTTCGACAAGCGCTGTGAATGCGGTTACCTTTACGGGCGGTACGTTGACCATAGTCGATCCTCCTGTTACTGGAGCAGGGGGAAATGCCTTGTTTTTAACTCCAACAGCAGGTCTTGCTTATAACTTTGCCGGAAGCACCATCAGTTTTGGAAATGGAAGTAGTAATAACAATGGTATTGCTGCTGTTGGTTTTGAAATAAATGGTGGTGGCCAATATTCCTTTGGCACCCTTACACTTAATAACGGAACTTCTACAGGTACAAACCGATTTGTTGAATTGATTACGACCAATTGCATTATCGCTACCAGTCTGGTAATTGGCAGCAATGTGAATGATAATTTTAATTTGAATGGTAAACAGTTAACCTTAAACGGAACTTTAACGATTGGAACAGGAACGATTACCGGGAGCGCAACCTCCAGTCTTTCAATAGGAGGAAACAATACCCCCGTAATGAATTTGCCTGCAATTGTTAGCGGTAACTTGTTGAATTTGACGATCAATAAAACAGGAACCAACAATGTTGTTAATCTGGGAGGATCTGTTACACTTGCACTTACCGGGGTACTTACACTCACGGCAGGCACTCTTGAATTGGGCAATTATAATCTGACCTTACTGAATAATGCTGCGGCTACGATTGCAGGGACACCCTTCACGGTTGCCAACATGATCGCCACAGACGGAACGGGCTACTTAATTAAAAATGTGGCGAGTGCTCAAACGCTTAACCCCATTGGTTCTGCTATTTCCGGAACCTATTATTATTCACCAATGACGCTTAGCTCGATAACCGCCGGAGGAACCTATAGCATACGGGCAGTTCCAACGACACTCAATCCGGCTTATATCAATCTCTACTGGGACTTTGTTACCAGTGCCGGCGGTAAAACAATAACGGCAACTTTTCAGTATGATCCGGCCGAAGCTAACAGTGCTTCTCAAAACATTAGCTATTTACCCTTCCCCTATACCTCTACCCAAAGTCCTCCAACTACAGGTACTTCTTCTTTTGGGACGAATTCCTTTACCATAACCGGTAATACAGCGTTTACCAGTGGTTATTGGACAATGGGAAAAAACAGCACCTATTATTCTTACCAAACCGGAGATTGGAACACTTCCAGCACCTGGACATCTGATCCGAGCGGAACAGTACAAATCGGAAGTACCGTGCCCGGTTTTAATGACAATGTGACTATTCTGAGCGGTCGCACTGTTTCCATATCAACGAATATTACGACAAGTAGTCTGAACCTCACCATCAACAGTGGAGGATTTCTGGATATGTCCACTTTTGCTTTTACTAACGGATTTTCCACACTTGCAGGACAAGGAACTATCCGATTGGCTTCTGTGAGTTTTCCGGCAGCATCCTCCAATACGTTTGTAAGCGCAAGTGGAGGTACTGTGGAATATTATAATTCGGCAAGTTTTACCCTGCCTTCCGCACAAACCACGTACAATAACTTAAACATAAATGTCACTGGCTTTATCGCTACTCAACTAAGTAATATTACGCTAAACGGTAGCTTGCACATTAAAAATGGAACATATCAGATTAATAATAATACGGCGACTACGGCCTTATTGCTGACGATCAATGGAAGCGTAACGGTTGATGTGGGTGCAAGCATCACGGTGGGTCAGGGCACGACCAACACCACCACCAATCCAACCGCAGTTGCTGCGGGGGGGGCTTATCCTTTCATTAATTATTATGCCCAGTTTCACCAAATAAACATCTTCGGTGATTTTACGAACAATGGTACCGTGCGATTCACAAACCTGAGCTATCCTGTTTTTAACCTGTTCCCCCCATTGGGCTCCGGGGCCACTTCCGGAGCTGCTTCGGTTAGTTTTAGTGGATCCAGCAATAATACGCTTACTTGTAACGGACAAACCGATTTTTATAACCTGATCATAAACAAGGGAATCGACCAGACGTACCAGCTGACGATAAATTCCACTTCCTATACCAATTTTCGTTTATTTGGGGCAAATGTAGCGGGTTATGATCTGACCAGTCCGGCTACTACATTGGCCACCCCGAATTTGCAAAAAGCATTGTGGATTCGTACGGGTACCCTTGTTTTAACCGGTAGCGTTGTAATTCCTTCACTCACCGAAGGGGTGAGTTCAACGGCCGATTATTACTTGCCGACAACTGCTTCTTTAAATCTGAATGGATCGGCAGTAATTGTGCTTACAACAGCAGACAAATACGAAGATGTGAATGCAGCTTACAGTGTAAGTGGAGGGACAGGTTTAGTAAATGGGGTGAACCTGGGAGCAGTTCCTGCAGATTATAATTCCTTTTATATTTTTGGAAATCTGCAGGTAAATAACGGTTTTCTTTCTACCCGTGAATCCGGGGGCTTAATTACCACCAATACGGCTGCAGGACAATTAGTCATTAGTGGAGGTGTTGTCGATGCAAAACAATTTCTCTCTTCCACAGGATCGGCCTCTTTTTCACAAAGCAATGGTGCTTTTATTCTGCGTGGTCGTTTTCAGCGTACACCCACAGCATATACTTCTGTAAGTAATCTGTCGGATACTACGGTGGCTTCATTGAACACTTCAAGAGCATTAGATGGAGTCACTACAGGCTATGGAAGTTTCAGTCTTTTTAATGCTACTAATATATTTAGCATGTCAGGAGGTACCATTTTCATCTATGACGTCTGTGACGTTTCCGCGCAGAATGCAATCGATGTCTTATCCAGCAGTTCCAATATCAGTGTTACCGGTGGAACTGTAAAATTTGTTCCCACAACGGGTACTGGTCTTGCCGATGCAGCGAACTTTTACATTACTTCTACTGCCTCCTTCCAGAATGTAACCGTTAATCCGGCAAGCAGTACCTCTGTCGTGACACTCAATAATGCTGCTCCTGGTTACCCCTTAACTGTCCTGAGTAATATGAACATACAATCCGGGTCTTTTAACGCAAATGGACAGAACCTTACCATTGGCGGTAATTTCACAATTGCCAGTGGAACCACTTATACGACCGGAGCCAATACAACTATTTTCAATGGTTCAGGAACACAGACGTTTACGGTAAATCAGACCGCCGCGCTTTCTTTAAATAATCTGACGATCACTACATCTTCCGGTGTAACGCTTAACTTTGCCGGGACACAGGCAACCATTAATGTTGCGGGCAATTTTAGCCTGACCTCAGGCACAATGAACGATAATGGGAATTCAATTTATGTTGCCGGAAATGTTTACAACTCAGGTATTCACACCGGAACCGGAAAAATTTCCTTAAATGGTTCGGCTTCGACACAAACGATTGATGGGAATGGTGTTTTTCAGAACCTGGAACTGAACAGTACAAATGCTGCTACGGCTCCGATTTCTCTGGTAAACGGTGCGACAATTAACGGAACCCTTACTTTTTCACAGAACAACCTGTTTAATATCGGTACTTATAGTTTAACCCTAAACGCAAATGCTTCTTTTGTCAATGCGGGAGCATCAAGATACATACAATGCGCCGGAAATTTCGGAGACGGAGGTATTACAAAAGTTTATTCTACTTCGGCAACTTCATGTACGTTTCCCCTGGGTAAAGCAGCTGGTTATACACCCGCCACCATTAGTTTTGGAACGAATCCCACTACCTATGGCTCGATCAGCATTGTCCCAGTCAATTATCAGCATCCGGATGTAACCGTGTCGGGACAAAGTCTGAAATATTTCTGGAAAGTCCGTTCTTCGGGTTTTACAATGGGGCCTGGTATCCTGACGCAAACATATACCTACCTGGCAGGGGACGTTGCGGGAGTTGAAGCAAATTACATTGCGGCCGACTATTCCGAAACTGCCAATACCTGGTCTACAGGTACGGTTAATGACGTAAATACAACCACCAAGGTAATTGGAGGGTCCGCTGGAACCGGCACTTTTTTAAAAGGAGTAAGTTTCATTGATGGGGATTATACTGCAGGAGACGTTGCTTCTTTTGGCACTCCGACAACCTATTATAGTCGTCAAAGTGGCAAATGGACTACTAATACTACCTGGTCAACGGTAAGTAATTCAGGCCCTGCTGTGGCCCCTGGAGTATATCCAACAGCGGGTTCTGTGGTTATCATATCCGGTAATGATTCCGTTTGGCTGGGAGCAACTCCAACCAATGGATCTGCTGCAAATCTGAATGATGCATTCTGTGGCAGTCTCTATATTGCATCTGGATCCTGTTTGGATGCGGGATGGAATCCACTGAGCAACTTTGGAGTCGTCGGTTCTCTTGCACAGGGTAATGGAGACTTCAGAGTTACGGGCCAATTTACAAGTAGCGCAACTGTTCCGGTAGCTTTTCAATTTCCCTTAGGCGATTTTACAAATTTTAATAATAATTCCGGTACGGAAGTGTTTTATACCTCAGGTAGTGCGGCTGGTACAATGTACGTTTTGCCGAATAATCCAACTTTCGGAAATTTGATTTTAATGCCTGCAGGTGGTTCTAATATTATTTTTGCGAATAACTCTGTAACAATTAATGGGAATTGTACAACAACCGGACAGAATGCTGATTCCTGGTTTACGCCGGCCTGGACCTATGGAGTGGCATACAACAATATAGCAACAAAGACAATAACCATTAATGGGAATTTAAATATCAATGGAGGGGCTTTTATTTGGTATGGAAATTCTACATACGGTGCAAATGTTGTTGTTGATGGAAATGTGACCGTTTGTAATACCTGTGCGTTTGGATTATACGCTCCTGGATCAGTTGCAACCAATCAAAGCTTAACGATCGGAGGGAGTTTAATCAATAATACCGCTAATGCAATAGTTGGAGGTGCTTCGCAAACGAATAGTGCAGTTGTTCTCAGTGGAGGTGGAGGTCAAATTCCAGTTACGTTTAATGGATCCACGAATGCTTCTATTACAAATACCACTGGAACCCCCGCAACAACTTTTGCTCAGGTCATAGTTAATAAAGGTAGTTCACAAACCACCACACTTACCTGTAATATAGCCGGAACCTTAAACTTTGCTTTAACCGATAACTGGCTGACTTTGCAAAATGGTACATTTATTTATCAAAGCAGTACCAATTTGCCGGTGAATACCGTCACGGCTTTCACCATTCCATCAACTGCTGGATTAACACTTAGTACGACAGCCAATGTTTTAATTTCCAACACCGCTACGAGTAACCAAACCTTATCATTAAATGGGGCCCTTACCGTAACGGCAGGAAATGTATACGTTGGTCCGATCAATAACACAACGAATAATGCGGACATACAATATTCGGGTGGAGGCGCTTCTGCAATTAATGTTCAGGGCGGAAATCTGTTTGTAAACGGAATGATTCGAAGGCCTACTTCCGGATCAAGTGGGGTTCTGAGTTACTCACAAAGCGGAGGAACCGTTACGATTAAAGGCAATAATGTGGCCAATTTAACGAATGCTAAACTGGAGGTGCTGAATACGGGTAGTTCTTTTACCATGTCTGCAGGTACGCTTACTATATCCAGGGGTTCTGGGACAACGTATGGCGATTTATACCTGAGGCCGGCAAGCTCCACTGTTACCGGGGGAACGATTGTCTTTGATAACACCATTGGGAATGCAACGGCCAGTTTTAAGATGGATGCCAATTGTACACTTAATAATTTGACAATTACAGGTATCTCTGCGGCAAAGCCTTCCACGTTAACGCTGATGGTAAGCCCTTTACTATTGAATGGAAATTTGACCCTGAATACAAATACTACACTTAACTCAAATAACGTAAATGTTACGATCGGTGGTAACTTAGCAAATAGCGGAACTTACACCTATGGAACGAACCTGACAACATTCAACGGAGCCACTCAGACTATTACCGGTACTACGGTCACCAATTTCTACGATCTGAACGTATCTCCCTCTGTTTCGCTGACGCCAAGCAGCAGTTTCAATGTTAACCGTAACCTGACCATTGGAAGTGGAACCCTGGCGCTTGGTTCTAATATTCTTTCTGTATTAAATGGAGGTTCTGTTTCAAACAGTGGTAGCTTTACCGATGATGACGTAACGGGAGGAATAAGTATGGCCGGTACCTCGCAACAGCAAATTTCGGGAACCGGTCCGTTTGGAAGGCTGGTGATTAATAATAGTGCAGGAGCTATTCTCTTAAATGGCATCAGTTTTGAATCGGATGATTTGGTATTAACTTCGGGCATACTCAATATTCAATCTTATAACCTGGAATTGAGTTCCACTTCTAATATTGGGGGTACATCCTTCAGTTCAAGCAAGATGATTCAATCGGATGGAGTTGCAACCAGCCTTGGCGTAACAAAAAATTTTCCGGTTATTTCTTCCACAACCTCCTTTACCTTCCCCGTGGGCGTTAACGGGAAATATACGCCTGCTGCATTATCAATTAATGCAACCGGTAGCGGTTCAATAACTGTTAATCCCGTCAATACTTACCATCCTTCCGTATTAGATCCTACAAACGTATTACAATATTATTGGAATGTAACAAGTCTGATTACCGGTTTTAACGGAAGCATGGTACTGAGTTACCTATCTTCCGATGTAAGAGGAACAGAATCTTCCTATATTGCAGCCTGGCTGCAGCTTCCGGGTACTACCTGGAATAAGGCGGCAAACGATAATAGCACTACTCACCAGGTTACCTTTAACTATCCTGCGGGTACCAGCAGTCTGAATGGGGATTATACTGCCGGTACAAATGCGGCAATCCCGAATCAAATACCAACTTATCAGTCCAACAGCAATGGAAACTGGTCTGATAATACTATTTGGACTCCTTTGTTAGGCTCTCCAGCCTGTCCGGTTGGCGGACCAAATGGATACATCGTTATCATACAAAATACGGTTACCACAAACGTAAATTATTGCAATGCATACACAACCACCATCACCGGAACCGGTACCTTGAAAGTAGTTTCTCCTACTTTCGGTCATAATTTCGGAACAGTGTCGGGTGATCCGATTTTGGGTACAGGAACGCTCTATATAGAGAGTGGTAATCTGCCTGCAGGTACATTTACTTCCTTCCTGAGTTGTTCAGGGAATGGAACGTTACAGTTTGGGGGAACGGGTTCTTATACCTTAATTTTAAATAGTTTCACGACTTTACCGAATCTGTCCTTCTTAGGAACAGGTACCCGCACTTTGCCAAATTCAGATCTGACCATTTGTAATAATTTAATTATTAACGGCCCGACAGTGGATAACAGTGTGAACAACCGGCACCTGACAGTCGATGGTTCCCTGCAGCGGTATACTACCGGAGCTTTCTTAAGCGGTACAGGAAGTACAGCAACGGTTACTTTTGCCGGATCATCGGCCCAGACGCTGGGCGGTCCGACAGGAGATTTCAATGGTGCCAATAGTTTGAACAACCTGGAAATTAATAATGCGGCCGGATTGTCCATAGGAACCAATGGGAATGTTGCGGTAAATGGAAGTTTACTATTAACCAGCGGGATTATTACCACTACTGCAACAAATAATTTAACCATTTCGAATACGTCTTCTACAGCAGTTACCCCAAGTGGAGGAAGCTCCACTTCATTTGTGAATGGTCCGCTCACCAAGCAGATCAATAATGGCGGTACTTTCCTCTTCCCAATAGGACAAGGAACAACAAAGGGACATAATTTTACCCTTACTTCCTCAACAACAGGTACTTCTTCCTGGGCAGCGACTTATTTTACGCCAAATCCCACTGCAACTTCTCTGACGGCTCCTTTAGTGGTATTGAACAATCAGGAATACTGGAGTGTAACAACCACAGCTTCCAATACAGCTCAGGTAACAATGGGATGGGATCCTCAAAGTAATCTGAATGGGACCATGACCCAAAACGGCTTGCCGGATATGCGTGCAGCTCAATATAATTCGGGTACTTCTTCCTGGGTGGCATTGACTTCAACGACTTCAGGAACGAATAGCACAGGATCCGTTACCAGCACGAGCTCAGTCAATCTCTCTGCAACGCCGACGAATTTTTCCATAGGCAGTATCACCAATACCCGGCCTATTGCAACCTTATCTCCGGCAGGAGCTATATGTGGAACAGCGGGAATACCAGTTACGTTCACTTCTTCCTCTGGCATTACGCTTAATTATACACTGAGTTATAATATTAATGGGGTTGCTCAAACTCCGGTTGTCGTGACTTCACTTCCCTATACGTTGCCAACAGCCGTTGCAGGAGCATATCAACTCACCGGTTTTACCTATAATGGTAGTTCTGTTGCTGGAGTAGTGGATGGTACAATTGTAACGGCTTATGCTTCTCCCACCACTTCAAACGCAGGTACCGCGCCCTCTCTGTGCAGTGTCACAACATATACCCTGCAGGGAAATAACCCGGCCGTCGGAGCAGGTTTATGGACGATCGTTTCAGGAACCGGTGGTCATATTTCCTCGCCCACTGCGTTCAACTCAGTTTTCGTCGGTACCAGTAACAGTTCCTATACGCTTCAATGGACGATCACGAGCGGGTCTTGTACATCCAGTAGCACAGTGAGTGTTGCATTCCCGAGTGTACCGGCACAACCAGCCGCATTTACCTCGGCTCCCTCACCCGTATGCCAGGGTTCCAGTGGTAATATTTATACGGTTCCATCGGTGGCTACTGCAACTTCCTATTCCTGGTCTTATAGTGGAACCGGTGCCACAATTACCGGAACAGGAAATTCGGTAAGTGTTAGTTTTAGCGCCACTGCCACAAGTGGTACCATCAGCGTATCTGCAATAAACGGGTGTCCAGGTACAGGCGCTGCAAGAACGAGTCCGGTAACCGTTACCCCCTTACCCGTAGCAACATTTAGCTATGCTGGAAACCCTTATTGTCCAAATGGTGCAGATGCACTTCCCTCTTTTAGTGGAGGCGGAATTGCCGGAACATTTTCTTCGACAGCAGGCTTGGTATTTGTGAGTACTTCTACGGGTGAAGTCAATGTAGCAACAAGTACGCCGGGCACCTATACGGTAACAAATACGATCGCCTCTTCGGGAGGATGCAGTGCCGTTACCGCTACTAACACAGTTACAATTGCTGCTTATGGGACCTGGCAAGGGGGGACAAGTGCAGATTGGATGACTTCTGGCAACTGGCAGTGCAATACTATGCCAACAACTACTACGGATGTAACGGTGCCTTCAGGAGCATCTAATATGCCGGTAATTAGTGCTGCTGGTGCAGTTTGCAGAAATATGACGATCAATAATGGAGCGACACTTGCCATGAGTGGAGCGAATACATTGAATGTGTATGGAAGCTGGACGGACAACGGTACATTCAATAGTGGGACGGGTACGGTTAGTTTTAATTATACCGGAACTCAGAACATTACAGGAACTACTCCTGAAGTATATAATAATCTAACCCTGCAACTCGGTTCTGCAGCAAGCCTGCTTGATTTGCAGGAAGGGATCACGGTAACAGGTGCGCTTACCATGACAACCGGGGACCTGGTACTTGGAGCCAATTTACTTACTCTGGGGAGTACTGCAACAATCAGTGGAGGAAGTTCCGGTTCCTATATTCAGGCAGACGGAGCGGGGTTCGTGGTGTTGGATTATATTACATCCAGTCTTGGGACGGCTTTCAACATCCCTCTGGGAGACGTGACAAATTATTCCCCTTTCAGTTTTCAGCTAAACAGCGGGACATTAGCTGCCGGAGCGAATGTCGCAATACATGTAAGAGCAACCTGGTATAATAATAATCTGAATACGACTCCACCTGTTTTTGCGAATACTTTTTCTGCTTACCTCAACAGGTGGTGGGACGTAGTGCCTACAGGTATTTCGGGCGCAATCAGCTATAACTTGATTTACAGCTACCTGGCTTCCGATGTGGTAGGTACAGAGAGCACGATAATGCCTGCAAAAGTATCTGCAGTAACAACGCCTCCATTGCAAACAGCATCAACAGGTACATGGGTGCTGAACACCTCAACTCACACCCTCACCTGGAATGGCGTGACCTCCTTCAGTGGAGTTGCTGCCGCTCCTGTAGGAGTCGGTTTGCCCATTAGCCTTTTGGATTTCAATGCAAGTATGAATAAACAGTATGTTGACCTGAACTGGGCGACTGCTTCGGAAACAAATAATGCATTATTCACAATTGAACGTTCACGGGACGCGGTAAATTTTGAAAAGGTAGTCAGCGAAAAAGGAGCGGGCAATAGTTCGGTGCTGTTAAAATATTCAGCAGTAGACAGCTCACCTTATCCGGGGCTATCTTATTACCGTTTGAAACAAACTGATTTTGACGGCAAATTCAATTATTCTAAAATTGTTCCGGTTACGATGGATGCGGAGGCAGAATATCTTTTATACCCTAATCCGGCCACTTTTGGACAATCTTCACTATTAAGCATCACTTCGGCGACCGATAAGAAAATTTTAGTGGTCGTGCGTGATATATCGGATAAAGAAATCTATGCAAACGTTGTGGTGGTTCAAAAGGGCATTAATGAGTTAGTCGCAGTTGACCCAGATCACAAGCTCACTCCGGGCATCTATTTAATCGTCGCTACTTCGGACAACAGCGTATATAATCAGAAGTTGGTTGTCAAATAGTTATAAACTGAATAACTATCGGCAAATAGTGGTGTTTTTTCTGATATCTGTACTACGTAACTCACAATTAAGTACTTAGCACGGGCGCCCTGACGCCGTATTGTCTTTTTTGTGTAACTTTGCCCTCCAAGATCGTTTTGTGTAACCTTAGCATGGATTTAACGTAAGCAGGTGTGGTAGTTAATCGGTTTTAGAAATATTCCGGCTCGAAAATGAAAAAAAGCATACTGTTCAGTTTTTTGATTATCATAATGGCTGGCAGAAGTTTTGGAACCACTTTTACTTCCAATACTGCCGCAGGCCTTTTCAGCGCTCCTGGTTCCTGGACCCCTGCACCCGCCCCCTCAGACTTTACGAATGGTTTGAATACGTTTAATATTCAGAATGCGCAAATCATTACGATGGATCCTCTTTATTCGTATTCAGTTGCTGCAATAACAGTTGGAGGTGGCGCATCGGGCGGTCTGATAATTGGAAACTCCGCTGTTGCGGTAACCATGGTGATCAGTGGAAATTTGACCGTAAATACGGGAGCTACGCTTCAGGCAGGAGGAGCGATTGAACATTCTTTAACGATTGGTGGAAACCTCGTAAACAATTCTACTCCCGTTTTATTTAATCTTCATACCGCCTCTGGTTGTGCCACAACACTGAATGGCACCTCCTTTCCAACCATCAGCGGAGCGAATACCCCTACGTTTGGTGACCTAACCATTAATGCTCCCGCCGGGTGCGGACTAAACAGAACAATAACAGTGCTGGGTACTTTTTTAGTGACCAATAATACGGCAGTATCCACGGCCTTTGCCCAAACATATACGGGCAACTTTACGCTTAACAATGATGGAAGCACCTATACTTCAACCGCAGGACTTACAACATTTAATGGAGCCAGTCAGACCCTTACATTAAATTCCGCTTCAGTTTCCTTTTCTACGGTGACATTCAGCGTTGCTGGTACGAAAACGTTATCGGGAGACTTTATTGCAACGGCTACTACCTCAATTGCTAACAGTGTCATAGTCAACCAATCGGGGGCAGGAGGGAATCATTCCTTGGTTAATTTAACGCTGGGAAATACCTATAATTCATTCGGATTAACCGGAAATGTAAATTTTGTGGGTACCATTACTTCCGGACTTACGTATTCCGCAAGCCCTAACACCAGTTCCGTATTAGGAGGAGCCGGAACGGTTTGGACCATGATAGGAGGTACTGCTTTTGCAACATCGGCGGCCCCCAGTTGTTTTGCCTTTCCGGATAACTTAACGGTTAACACGGGCTTCAATATGAACATACAAAACAATACCATTATCAGTGATTTGGATGGTGGTCTCCTTAGTCTAAATGGGACAGCCTCTATGACGCTGGCCGGATTTGATCCGCTTGTTGGCTCAGGGAGTTCTAATTTTCCTCAAGGTTTTGGCACCTATACTTTTTCTCAAACTTCAACGGTCACCTATAGTT
>Ga0206820_1061_pt1 | contig 24775 bp, 21 predicted proteins | sample Alteio_BWOrgCont_84_FD_152857 | JGI IMG/M metagenome (GOLD analysis project Ga0206820, IMG submission 152857) | Enriched cells from forest soil in Barre Woods Harvard Forest LTER site, Petersham, Massachusetts, United States -... | ecosystem: Environmental > Terrestrial > Soil > Temperate forest >...
TATCTTATCCTTGCATTCATTAAATTAATATAGGGCAAAGATCCTATTTTATCTATGCTACGAAAAACCGCCTGTTTTCTTGTCTTTTCTGCGTGTGTGTTCCTGGTTGCGTGCTCAGGGGGGGGGGCAAAAAAAAACAGCTGCCTGGGAAAGGCGGACGTTTGTATGGTGGAACCCTCACTATCAGTGAAACAGAAGAGTGTGAGAGCCTGTTCCCCATTTCTGTTTCAGATGCGGTTTCTGTTTTTGTGACGAACCAGATCTATGAGGGATTGGTGAAGTTTAATATGCGTGATCTGACAATTCGTCCAAGTATCGCCGAACGCTGGGAAATTGATGAGAGTGGTACAATTTATACCTTTCATCTTAAAAAAGGTGTTTTTTTTCAGGACGATGCTTGTTTCCCAGGATCCAAGGGCCGTGAAGTAAAAGCCGCAGATGTGAAATATTCATTTGAGCTATTGTGTACCCAGAGTCCGGATAATGTCAATTTTAATGCGACTCTGAACAATAATATTAAAGGCGCTAAGGAATTCTACCAGGCTTCCTCCAAAGGGAAGCCTGCGGCAGGTCTCGAAAGCATTCGGGTGATTGACGATACGACTGTACAAATTACACTTCAGGCTCCGAGTACGTCTTTTATGAATATCCTGGCCAGCGCTCCCGCATCCATTGTGCCGCGGGAAGGCGTTGAAAAATACGGCAATCAGCTCCATATTGGTACGGGACCTTTTTTGTTTTCCGTTCAGGACAAACAGGCAGGTAATCTGGTTTTGTTAAAAAACCCTAATTATCATCGTTCGGATTCGCTCGGTAATAAGTTACCTTTTGTGGATAGCCTGGTGATCAAATCATCGGCTACAAAAGCAGATCAACTGGCTGCTTTTGAAAAAGGAGAAGTAGATGTTGTTCTGGGTTTGCCTTCGGAATCGGTGCGTACATTAGTGGAAGAACAGATTGAGCAATTCAAGAGCAAAAATACCGGTTATATCCTGGAGCGTACTCCTGAAATGGCCTGCCATTTCCTGGAGTTTAATTTATCCCGTCCCCCTTTTGATGATGAGCGTGTTCGAAAGGCAATCAGTTATGCCATTGACCGGAATAAAATTATAGACGAAGTGTTGAAAGGAGAGGCATATGGTCCCGGAATATATGGGATTACACCACCTTCCTTCCGGGAATATGATATAACGAAGATTAAGGGATATGATTATAACCCGGATATGGCCAACCGCTTGTTTTATGAAAGCGGTTACAAAGATAAAAAGGTATTTCCCGGTGTGAAAATAGTTTTGAATAGCGGAGGTGCCAAAAACACTAAAGTGGCGCTTGAGGTGCAGAAGCAACTTATGGAAGTATTGGGTATACGGGTTGATTTTGAAGTGAAGACCTTTGCTCAAAAAGTGGATGATTCCAGGTACGCACGTGCGGACATGGTTTTGAATGCATGGCTGGCGGACTACCCTAATCCGGAGAATTTTTTATGGCTTTTTTATGGAGCTCCGGTTCCTGCTACACTTGACAAACCTTCATATCCGAATACTTCCCGGTATAAAAATCCCGAGTTTGACAAATTATTTGAAAAAGGACGTATGGCTAAAACCCGTGATGAGAGTTATTTGTTTTTTTCTCAGGCTGAACAGGTGATGATGAATGACGCTCCCATCTTGATGCTTTGGTACGATGAGAACTACCGACTCATCAAGTCCCGTGTGAAGAAATTGCCTGCAAATCCCATACGGTATAGGGATTGTTCAGAAGTATATCTGATGGAGACTCCAGCTATTCCGGCTGAAAAGAAATAACACAGGCATCATCAAAGCTGGCCAAATTAGTGTTACCTTTGCACCTCGCTAAAAGAGGACCTATGCAAAGTATACGTAACATCGCTATTATTGCCCACGTTGACCATGGCAAAACGACACTGGTTGACAAAATGCTGCACACTTCGAAGATCTTTCGTGATAACCAGGAGACAGGTGAGCTTATTCTTGATAACAATGACCTGGAAAGGGAGCGGGGGATTACTATCCTGGCGAAAAATGTTTCGGTTATTTATAAGGGGACAAAAATTAATATTATCGATACTCCTGGTCACGCCGATTTTGGTGGTGAAGTGGAGCGTGTGCTGAATATGGCGGATGGGGTGCTATTGCTGGTGGATGCTTTTGAAGGCGCTATGCCCCAAACCCGTTTTGTATTACAGAAGGCTTTACAACAGGGCCTGAAAGTAATTCTGGTGATCAATAAGGTGGACAAGCCGAATTGCCGTCCGGATGAAGTGCATGATTCTATTTTTGATCTGTTTTTTAACCTGGATGCAACAGAGGAACAATTGGATTTTCCAACTATTTACGGTTCATCAAAACAGGGTTGGATGGGTCCGGATTGGAAAACTCCGACTGATAATATCACTTATTTGTTTGACACGATTATTGAAAAAATACCTTCGGCTCCTTTCCGGGAGGGATCGTTGCAGATGCAGATCACTTCCCTGGATTATTCTTCCTTTGTAGGACGTATTGCAGTTGGCAGGGTTTACCGTGGAATTGTGAAAGAAAACATGCCCATGTCACTGGTTAAACGTGACGGTACGATTGTAAAGGGACGTATAAAAGATTTGTTTGTTTTTGACGGTTTGGGAAAAACCAAGGCTGCTGAAGTAAGAGCCGGCGATATTTGCGCTATCACGGGTATTGAAGGTTTTGATATTGGTGATACGGTAGCAGATTATGAAAAACCGGAAGGCCTTATTCCTATTGATATTGATGAGCCGACTATGAGTATGCTTTTTACTATTAATAATTCTCCCTTTTATGGTAAAGATGGAAAGTTTGTAACATCCCGGCATTTAAGGGATCGTTTGTTTAAAGAGTTGGAAAAAAATCTGGCGATGCGCCTGGAAGAAACGGAATCTCCTGATTCGTACATTGTTTTCGGACGTGGTATTCTTCATCTTTCGATTCTGGTTGAAACAATGAGAAGAGAAGGGTATGAGTTACAATTGGGACAACCCCAGGTAATTGTTAAGGAAATAGATGGAATCAAGCATGAACCTATTGAGGTATTGACAGTAGATACCCCCCAGGAAACATCGAGTAAAGTGATTGACCTTGTTTCACAGCGTAAAGGCGACTTGATTATGATGGAGCCTAAGGGTGATTTACTTCACCTGGAATTTAATATTCCTTCCCGCGGTATTATTGGGCTTCGTAATAATGTATTGACAGCTACCGCTGGTGAAGCCATTATGGCACATCGCTTTAAAGCGTTTGAGCCCTGGAAAGGCCCAATTCCAAGCCGCATTGCAGGAGTATTGATTTCCAAGGAAAAAGGCACTTCTGTGGGTTACTCAATTAATAATCTGCAGGATCGCGGGAAATTCTTTGTGGAGCCGGGAGAAGAGGTTTATGCTGGTCAGATCATTGGAGAACATATTCGTCCGGATGATTTGCTGGTGAACATATGTGTGGAGAAAAAACTCACGAATATGAGGGCCTCGGGTAGTGATGCGAAAATGCGGATAGCTCCTAAAATAAATTTTTCACTGGAAGAAGCGATGGAATATATTCAGGGAGATGAATACGTAGAGATTACCCCCAAGGCCATACGCCTGAGAAAAATATACCTGGATGAGAATGATCGCAAAAGGTATAAGAATAAAATGGAGGCTAATTAATTAGCCAATATGTTAATTTGCTAATTCATTCACTCTTTCCAAGAGCCAGGAAAAATCTGCCTGATTTTTATTTCGTTCAATTCCCGCTTTTAATTTTTTAACTGCTTTTTCGTTAGAAGGTATAGACGCGCCTCCCGTTTTTACCTTCAGGTTAAAGGCTTGTTTGGTGTATTTGAGTAGGTTTTGATACATCTGTCGCTGATATACGGAGATTTTTTTATTTCTGACCAGGTAAACTTTAAAAGCATCCACAAGGGAATAAAAGGATTCTACCTCTTCGGATTCATAATAAATCTTAAGTAACATGGACTTGGAACCTATGTGGTAAAATACGTCTGTAAATTCCACCAGCTGTAATAATTTCAATGCGCTTTTGAAATCTTTTTTGGCGAAATGGAAAAGGGCCAGATTGTACTCATAAGCATTTTGCCGGAACTCCGGAGCCATGCGGATTTTGTATTGTTCAATAAATCCTTTCGTCCATTCGAACTTGTTTAGTTTTAGACCGACGGAGATCATGTTTTTATAGTCCCATTGGGATAAGTACTTTCCTTCGAATATAATTTCACCGGTTAGCAAAGCTTCATTAATTGAAAAAAGCTCCAGCAGGTATTCCGATTTGCCACTGTTTATTTTCTTTATGCAATAATTTTGAGGGTATAAATACATGAGTTGTGCTTCTTCTTTTGAAAAAAGCTTGTGGCATTTATCAAGGGCTTGTTTCAATTCTGTAAAATGAAGCGGTTTTTCACTTTCCAGAAGAAGTAGTAAGATTTTATAATAGATGTATACTGCTGGGATGGTACGAAAGTGTTGTGTATTTTCATGGATATAGGCCAGTAACTCTTTTAACAGCTTCAGGTCATATTCTGCTCCAATGATGTTTTTGCGGTTGACCATTTCGCATAAATTTTTTAGTTTTTCGGAGAGATAAAAGGTATCAAGGTTGTCGGACATATGTTGTAAGCTCTCGTCATTTTTTCGAACCGCTTTTTTCAGAAAAAACTGGTCTAATTCTCTTTCCAGCACATAGTGTTCATAGAAATAGTTCGAATCCTGTATTTCTTTCTTTTGAAGCTTCGTGTGATAATCATTGGAGTTACTGATAAAATGTTTGTCCAGGTTTCGTTCTCGTAATTCTATCAGCAACTGTTCTTTTTGCAAAAAATGTTTTTTGTCAATTTTTTGCTGTGAAATAAAATTTTCCAAAAGACTCATCAGGAAAGTCATGACGGTGCTTACTTTTTGTTTATCGTATTTGCCTTTTCCGAACAGGTGAATGAAGGTCTTTGTCTTGTCGAGTTGATCTTCCTTATTTGTTTCTATGGCGGAGTGGATATACTGGTTGAGTCGAATAACCTGTCTATTCGTATTAAAGAAGGGAGAATTAACATATAATCCGAATTGCTTCTTTTCAATAGTTGCAAGGGTTTTGTAGAGTTCTACTAGTTTTGAATTATTCATTTATGATATTTTATACATTGTAATTTATGTGTAAATAAATGATTATTAATAGTTTATGCCTTACATTCTTTGTAAATATGTTTATAAATGTAAATAAATGTTATTTATTTTGCTAGAAAGTACTCTCATATTTGTACCGTGAATTCATGGACAAACTAATCTTAATAAAAACAAAGCGCATAAAAAGTGCGGATCGGGAAAACAAGAGAAACCAGTTTAAATTAATTAACTTAACAAATGAGAAAAATGAAAAACAAAGACAAGAGGAATAACAAGGTTTGTTCCGGAATTAGTTGGAAGGCAATTCTATTTATTTTAATTGCTTTCATTGACACAATAGCTGTGAAAGCGCAGTGTTCTGTGGATATTAGCATTGTTACTCCCCAGCAACTTACCTGCATAGCATCGAGCGTAATTTTAATGGGACATTCGAGTACGCCGGGCGTGGATTTTCAATGGATAGGAGGTCCGGCAGATGCAGACTATGTCGTATCTACTGCTGGGGTGTATACTTTAGTTGTTACTGAATCCAGCAATGGTTGTACGGCAACTGCAACTGTCGCTGTTCTTGCTAATACTACTGCGCCGGGTGTATCCTTACAAAGTATGGTAAATACGTGTCAAGGAAAAACAGATGGTGCTCTAGTTTTATCAGCAACTGGAACCGGTTTGACATTTACCTGGAATAATGGAACAACCACAGAAAATCAATCTGGCCTCGCTGCCGGTTCATATACGGTAACAGTAACTGCTGCAAATGGTTGTACAGCTACCACATCGGCGACTATTCTCGGTTTAAACGGTCCCATAGTCAATGTGGGGAAAGATGATACAATAAATCCGGGACAAAGTGCTCAGTTATCTGTAAGTGGAGGGGTAAGCTATTTGTGGAGCCCTGCTACCGGACTGAATAGCACGACTATATCCAACCCCTTGGCTGACCCCTTGATAACTACAAATTATACTGTAACAGCAATTGGTTTAAACGGTTGTTCGACTACTGCTGTAGAAACGGTGACCATTCTTTGTCCTGGCTGTGTCTGGCCAGGAGATGCGGATGAGAATGGCATAGCCAATAATTATGACATGCTGGCGCTGGGATTGGGATATGGTAACGTCGGTGCTGCACGTACAACTCCTACTATTAACTGGATTGGTCAAGCAGCTGCTAATTGGACCCAGACCTTACCTGGTCTTGGGGTGAACGATAAATTCGCAGATTGCAATGGGGATGGCATCATTGACTTTCATGACACCACCGCTATTGTTCAAAATTATGGTTTAACGCATAACCTGAGAATGAGGCAACCTGATTATATAAATGGTTTACCGGATTTGAAATTCAATATTCCGGTTGATACTACTTTTTCAGGTACCATGCTTGCTGTGCCGATTTCTCTGGGCTCCAGTACCAACAAGGTAAATGATATCTATGGAATAGCTTTTGGTATTACCTACGATCCGACAATCGTGGATACTTCTAAAATTAGTTTGTCCTTGAATGGTTCGTGGTTGGGATCCAATGGAAGTAACCTGATTTACATTACCAAGAACTTTGGCTTAAATGGTCAGTTGGAGGTAGGTATTACACGGACTGATCATCAGGATATCTCAGGTTCTGGTACAGTGGCCACTTTAAATATTGGAATGAAGGATGATATTGGAATGAGAACTTCGGGGCGGATATTCAAAACGCTTATGCTCTCGGCTGTTCAAGTTAAAGCAATTAATAGCAATGATTCGGCTATTTCGTTTAATGCGGTTGCCGATTCGGTCGTGGTAGAGCAAGGTGGCACTGCGGGTATAAACGGCTTGAGCTCTACAAGCAATGTTAAGATTTATCCAAATCCGGCTTCCGGTTCATTCAGTGTCGAACTCAACTCTCTTGCTGTTCAAAAAATACAGTTAATGAATGTTCTTGGAGAAATAGTCTGGCAGCAAACAAATAATATGCTCGATAAAATTACTGTCGATACTCAAAACTTAGCGGCGGGTACTTATTATTTAGCTATTCTCACTTCTCAGGAAAGGGTTGTGAAACGGTTGGATATTATTAAATAGACGGAATTGTTATGATATAAAAAGAGTCCTCCGGTTTTTCGGAGGACTCTTTTGTTTAAGAACGTTTGTTACTTAAGAAGTTTTCGCCTCCTTTGCCCGGAGGCTCTTAGCAGCGTCGTTCATTTTCTGAATGGCTTTTTCTGAAAAAGAATCGGCGTCTTTTACATCTTCTATGACATAGCTGTCATTTCCGACTTTCACAACTGTGTAAAAATGGAATTCAGGTTCAAGACCGCTTACCTGTGCTTCCCATACTAATGAGTTTGGTTCATCTACTAAATAGCGTTTGAATTTTTTGACTTCATCGGAAGAAACATCACCTTTTTTAAGTGTAAGGTCGCCATCTCCCGGCGTGATACTGATCTGGAAATCTTTACCGGATTTAATAACCATTGAACCTGAACTTTGTGCCGATGTTTCCAGCTTGGTTTTGGTTGTATCGGGCACATTGATGGTGGCCGGTGTTCCCAGAGCACTTAGGTCGTAAGCGGACATGCCGGGAATCTCATTACTTCCCTTTTTTGAATTGCCACAGCCAGTTCCGGTAATTAAGGCGGTGATCGTAACTAATAAGATAAGTTTCTTTAACATTGCAGATGTGTTTTGGTTTGTCTGCAAACGTACATAATTTTTAAATATGAAATAGCCATAAACCGTTGGCATACAAAAATCGATTACGAATATGGCTTATCCCATATGACATTAAAAACTAGAGAAATATATACAGATGAAACTGAGTTCTGTTCCCCATACCCTGGAGTTTAAATATCCCTTTAAGATCGCCCTGTATTCCCGCAATACCACTGCGGTAGTTATTACGGAGATCAGTTGTGAAGGTATTATTGGTTATGGCGAGGCTTCCATGCCTCCGTATCTTGGTGAAAGTGCCGAAACGGTTCTTCGTTTTTTAAGTAAGGCTAAAAAGATACTTAGTGAATACAAATTTCCTTTGGATCTGGAAGAGTTGTTAAACAGAATTGATTTGATCGAAGAAAAAAATACTGCTGCTAAAGCAAGTATTGACATTGCGCTTCATGATTTGAAGGGAAAGCTAGAAGGAAAACCTTGCTATGAGTTCTGGAACCTGAAGGGGTATGAAGCACCGAATACCTCGATCACTATTGGGATGGATGAACCGGAGGTTATTCTGGAAAAACTAAAAGATGCTGACGCATTTAAGATCTTAAAAGTGAAGTTGGGAGGTGTTAATGATGTGGACATCGTCCATACGATCCGGTCTTATACCGATAAAGCTATATCTGTGGATGTTAATCAGGGGTGGACAAACAAAGAAGAAGCCCTGGAACGTATTCAATGGTTGAAGGATAAGAATGTGTTGTTTGTGGAGCAGCCTTTGAAAAAAGAAGATCTTGCGGGAGCGGTCTGGTTAAAGGAGAGAAGTCCACTACCGATTATAGCGGATGAATCTATCCAGCGTTATGCTGATCTGGAAAGAATAAAGGACTGTTTTCACGGTATCAATGTAAAGCTGATGAAATGTTCCGGTTTGAATGAAGCACATAAAATTATTCTTCAGGCAAAAAAGTATGATTTGAAAGTTCTGATTGGCTGTATGTCGGAAACTTCTTGTGCGATTTCTGCAGCGGCACAATTAAGTTCACTGGCAGATTGGGTAGATCTGGATGGTCCTTTGTTAATTAAAAAAGATTTGTTTAAGGGGTTGAGCTATGTGGAAGGGAAAATTGTACTGAGTGGTAAACCTGGCATTGGCGTTGAGAGGGCGGAGGATTTGTGAGCAATTCGGGCTAAGTTTTTAGCATAAAAAAACCCCCCGATTCTCGGAGGGTTTTTTATTACTTCTTTTTAGAAGCTTTTTTCTTAGCTGCTTTCTTTTTAGGAGCTGCTTTCTTTTTTGCTGCTTTCTTAGCCATGGTTTTTAGTTTTTAGTTAATTACTAATACGAAGTAACAAAAATTTCTACTGACAAAAAAATATTCGCTGCTATTTTTTTAACATACGTTTGTTAACAACAGTGAAGTGATTTGGCATCGTCGCGGAATTTAGAATGAATTTTTTTTTCGCTGAGAATAATTTATTTTTTCTAAAACCTTTGTACGTGCTTATTTTAGAGGCATGCAGTATACTTTATTTTTTTTCTGATTGGTGATTTTTCTTTAAAGAAGGAAAATGATTTATGTTTTTCCTGATAAGATCAATTAATATATAATGACGTTTTTTATTTTCATTTCATTATTTTTTTATCATTCGATCTGATTTCAATTATAAAAATCAAATTATCCTGTATCTTTTTTACAAATCCTGGTTATAAGGGTATATAAGGTAACTGATGAAATTTGCAATAGAGGAAAAATGGATGTAGTATTGAGTATGCCAATTGTTTCCAGCTTTCATGTAAGCAAAGAAGAACAACAGGTAGAGCTGAGTATAATCGAATCGGCAAAGCTTGATCCAGGAAACTTTGCTCCTCTGTATGAAAAATATTACGAATCTGTTTTTCGCTTTGTTCATAAACGTATTGATGAGAAGGAGGACGCGTTTGACATTACTTCCCAGGTATTTTTAAAGGCTATGAGTAATTTGAACAAATATGTATACCGGGATGTTCCGTTTTCTTCCTGGTTATACCGGATCGCCCATAACGAGTTGATCACTTTTGTGAAAAAGAACGAGAAAAAGCGTTGTGTCAGTATTGACTCGGAGGGTATTCAGGAGATTGTAGACGATATTGATAGTTTCCTTATTGAACAGCAATATGCAAAGCTGACCAAAGTTATCAGCCGGCTTCCGGAAGAAGAACTCCAGTTGATTGAAATGCGTTTTTTTGAGAAGAGAGCATTTAAGGAAATCGGCGATATTCTGGAAATAACGGAGAATAATGCGAAGGTGAAGGTATACCGGGTGATCGATAAATTGAAAAAAATGATTAACACTAACTCTTAGGTCATGGCGAACAGAAAGATATACATCGATAGGGAAGAGATCAACTCAAAAGAGATTGCAAAGGGCCGGGATTTTAAGAAACTGCTGAAGAACTTTAAAACGCTACATACTCCTTTTTATGCGAAAACACCTTTCCTGCTTGGCTCTATTGTGGGTACTATTGCACTGACAGGAAGTCTTGTCTATATGAACTATTCCGGTGGCAAATCAGTTTCTGAGTTAAGTAAAAAGGATAGCATCTACACTAAGCCAGCGACGAAAGAAGTAAGAATGAACCGTAAGGATTTTGATGAAAATCTGGGCAGGCGACAAGAGAAACCTCCTCTTCCGTCAATAGAAAAACATGCGGAGTGGATTTCTGAATCTGGACAAATGAATAGAGCACAGGTTAAAGGAAGTGAAAAAAATGTGCAAAATCTTGATCGCGTTCAAAGTTCTATTGCTCATCGGTCTGAAGCAGGCCTTTCAGCATCCAAGGCTCCGGAGAAAAATAATAAAAGCAAGAATGAAAATAAAGAAAACAGAGAGGTATTCGCATCAGCTGCTAAATTGAAAAGTAATGCAGTTAGTGAAGAGCGAACAGCCAACAGCGGGGAACCAATAGGTAACAGAGAACAGCCAATAGTAGAACCCAAAGAAAACGAGGTTCATAACTACCTTAAAACAAGTATAAAAGATACGAATAATAGCCAACAGCCAAATGCGGAGCATTCAGAGGAGGTAGTGCCGCAGACTTCGTCTTCCACTGAGAAAAAAATTTCGGCAGCGGATGCGACTGTTCCGGCAAGTGAAAATTCGAGGGCAGATAGTTTCCCTGCTTTACCAGGAACTGAAACAAATAAAATAAAAATGGACAGTACTGTAAAAGAAAAACCTGATTTGATTCAAAAGGAAACTGCCAGAGATTCTGTTCCGGAGAAATCATTTCGAAAGAAATTATGGGTTATTGATGGAGGCGCGAGTCTTGGTATTTATAATGACGAGGTAACCAATGTACTGGGTGAAAGTAAGAAATCAATGGCTGCAAATTCTATTTATACAATTGGTGCAGAATATGGTATTAGTAAAAGATTTGGTGTAGGCGGAAGGATTTCCATCGATGATTTTTTTACGGGCAAAGATACTGCTACCGGAAAAATGGGAAGTGCTTCAAGTTTTAATTGGGGTTTCTTTGTTAATTATCATTTGTTAAGAACCAGGAGGTTTGACTTGCCAATTGGATTTTCAACCGGTCATTCAGTACTTACAATTAATGTGAATGATGTATATGGTACAAAGGCCAGTGGAGCAGGATTAATTAATTCTTTGTATATACGGCCCCGTTTTTATTTTGGAAAACGGTTCGGAATCTTTGGAAACATTGCTATAGCTGGTTATAATTATAGCACGCTTAATGTGACAAGAAGCTACACTCCTGGGGTTACAGCTAATAATACTATTTTGTTTAATTTAAATGGATTTACTCTTGGTTTCGGAGCACAATGGAAATTTTAATGTGTCTTTTTTGAATTTCTTAGTTATATAGACAAAATCTAAAAAAACAAATGAAAAAATCATTTTTCCTCCAAATTTTCCGGTTGACAGTAATTCTTGCATTATCTGCAGTTCAATCGATTTTTGCGCAGCAAAGTATCCAATCTGTTTTAAACCAGGTAGGCAATTCCAGCTCACCTGCAATGGTTTCGTCAAAACAACTGGCCGCTGCAAAAAGCAATGATTATCAGATGCGAATAGCTCAGTATTTCAAATCAAGGGCAAAAAGTGAAAAGCAGTTATTAAACGGGCAGAACGGTCAGCTCAGATTGGGTAGCGCATCCGATACCTTATATGTCTTTAAGGATACTGTTATCACCGGCACCTTTAATCATACCGGCCCAATTGCTGTGGTAAGCGGTACATTGAAAATTCGTAAAGCTACCATGACCAATGCCGGAAATATCATCATTATCGGAGGTCAGGTGGAGGTTGATACTTCCAGTGTAAGTAATCAGGGATTTATTTATGTTCTTCAGCAGGGACAATTGAGGGTCACTAATTCTCAGGTAACGAATAATGGTGATCTGTATGTCTTTGGAAATGCACAGGTGTTTGTTAATTCTTCTACGCTTGTATTCCCTCAGACTGATTTTTACCAGCTTTCTGTATTATTGGGTGGAGCGGCTCAAATGACGATGAATAATACAACTTTCAATTGCAATTTTATGTCTCATGGTTTTACAGTGACGGATTCTGCCAAATTGGTGGAATCAAATATGGTTTTGCATGGGTTTACAACTACGGGTATTAGCAGCAAGGGTTCCATCACAATAAATGGAACGACTCAGGCCGGAGAATTTGTGATTACTGATCATTCCAACCTGAATATAAAAAATGCCGATACGGTACTATTATGGCATCAGTTCCCTGATACAGCAGTGATCAACTGGAGTTTTGGAAAAGGTGATAGTGCCTATAACTACCTGTTTAATAAAACTAAGCCCGGAGTGAAGGGTGTTGAATATAATGTTCAGGTCGATTCCTCTCATACGGTTTGGTGGGCTTTAATGCCCAGCAGCGGTTCGGACGTAACAATTGGTAATTCCAAGATCCGGGCCATAGGTTTGTGGTTTGACAAGGCGAATGATTCTTTGGGTGTTTCAGGAATACATGATAGTACAAGTTACTCTTCCGGACAGGTTCCTTCTTTGAGTGACCGGAAATTGATCTTGAACAATTCGTATGTTGAGACCTGGAGTTTTTACACGTTTAAAAATCTGAAGCTAAGCATTTCAAAATGCCAGGTGGGTGAAATTGGTTCGGAGAATACTTCCAGGGTTTATGGAAACAACTATACCGTAGATGGTACCGGCGGGTATCACTGGACCTCAGATTCATCTGCAACCATTGCCAGTGGTCTGGTGGATTATACGTATGCGCGAAGTGAAAAGTCCAGCATTTTCGTGATTGGCAATTCACTTGTTGCGTTGGCGGAAGCAATTGATCAATCCGTATTAATTGTTGTTCAATCGACTCTTTTTGCTCAGCCAAATGGCCCCCAGGCAAAGGATGGAGGAGTTGCCTGGTTCGCCAATATTAATCAGCCAGCTCCCATTTATATTAATTCTATTGCAAATATCTATGGTTCGGCATGGATTGACAGAGGCCCTTCCAGTGTATTGATGAATTATAAAAGTTATAGCATGTATTATCAGAAACAGGGAGATGCCAACTGGACACCCATTATAATGGATGTTACTACTGAGGCGCGAAATTCGTTGTTGAGTAGCTGGAATACCAACGGGCTTACGGAGGGGACTTATACCTTACGATTAAATCTTAAAAGTACATATGATGACAGTGTGGATGCCTATCTGCCCGTTATGGTTTCCGGACCGACAGGCGTCAATGAATGGAACGGACCATTGGATATGATGATCTATCCGAATCCTGTAGTAGGCAATGTGAATGTTAGTTTCACCGCCAGCACGAATGAAAAAATTAGAATTGTTCTAAGCGACCTGACGGGGAGACAGGAATTTATAAATGAGAGCTTTGATGGCTTTTCAGGGAAAAGTACTATTCAGTTGAACACGAGCGGGCTAAGCGCGGGAGTTTATTTGTGCCGTATTATTAGTGGGCATGGAGTTGCGCAACGAATGCTTGTGGTAGGGAAGGAGTAAGATTTTTATAAAAATCATCCGTATCTTTTTTTGTTTTTTCAGTTATACCGATATAAAAACAATTAGTCATAGGACATTTTAACTAAAAAATAGATATGAAAACAATGAATAGAATAACGGTAATGATTGGAATCGGAGTGGCGATTTTTTCCGGGAGTATTTTATTCCCTTCCTGCACGAAGCAAAGAGCTGCTACACCGACTCCGGGACAGGATTACGCTCCTGCTTCTGCTTTTTATTCCACCTATCAGCAGCCGGTACAGGTGATCCAGGTTGATTCTCCGGGAACGGGATATATCTTTGGCAAGATGGGGACCCGACTGTCGGGCGATGCGAGTATTTTCATGTTTCCAGGCAATCCTGCCCAACCTGTAATTTATCCGATTATATTAAAGTTGATTGAGATATATCCTGAGAAAGATATGATCCTTTCTAAACTTCCTTCGGTTGGGGGTGGGAAAATTCTTGAAACGGGTGGAGAAATAAGTATCCGTGCTTTTAAAGGAACTCAGGAATTGGTGCTAAGACCGGGGAAAAAGTACACAATGATGCTGGATACGAATAAATCTCTCCTGAGTGGAATGAGTGTATTCTATGGCTTTCCTGGTATAGGGACTCCGGCTTTTACGGACTGGACCAGTAACATAAGCTTGCTGAACCCGGCAATAAGCCAGGATACGCTTTCGAAGGTTATTAATCAACCTTTGTTTTATCAGATGAATATTGCCATTATGGGGTGGGTTAGCTGCGCCCAGGTATATACCAGCGCAAGTCTTACTACAAATATTACATTCACGACCCCAAGCAACTCAACCAATACTCAAAATTTGGATGTGTATCTTGCTTTCACGGATATTCATGGCATGATGCAGGTTTATAATATGAAATCTCAGGCGATTCCTATTGGAACGAATCTAACTGTTATTGCGATTGCCCAGGATGCGAATTCTGCTAACTCGCTTGTATATTATTCTCAAAGTACTACGGTAACTGCCGGCCAGGTTATTGCGCTCAATCCTACTGATATTACAAGTGCAAATCTGATCACCGCATTGTCGGCTTTTAAGTAGGGATAAAGCAAACTTCGTTTATCGAACTCCGGGACCTTTTAGAAGTAGCGTTCCGGAGTTTTTATATTAACGTTTCGGATAGGACTTATTCCAGGCTGATGGTGTAATTTATATCCTCACTCCCAGTAGCAATATATCATCTACCTGTTCAAGGTTCCCTTTCCAGGCATCAATTTTTTCATGAAGAATTTCTTTTTGTTCTTCCAGGGTATTTGATTGAATGGAAAGTAATAAGTTTTGCAGCTGTTTGTATTTAAATTTTTTCCCGTCATGACCGCCGAATTGGTCTGCAAAACCGTCACTGAATAAATAAAATGTATCTCCCGGCAATAAATCTATTTCGTGATTTGTGAAAGTATGAACGTTATTATCAAAAGAAGCTCCAATTGGAACTTTATCTGCTTTTATTTCAATAAATTTCATATCCCGTATTAACCATAGGGGGTTATAAGCTCCTGCGTATTCCAGTTTTTTTGTTTGGTAATTAATACTGCACAAACTGATGTCCATCCCGTCTTTCACGGCGTCTTTCTTGTTGTTCTGGTGAATTATTTTTGAAAGCCCTTTGTTTAAGCTGTTTAAAATAACAGAGGGTTTTGTCAGACCAAGTTCATTCACATTTTGATTTAACAAATTAGACCCGACAATCGATAAAAAAGCACCCGGTACTCCATGGCCCGTGCAGTCAACTGCCGCTATCAATACATGAGGCCCCCATTGTCCGCACCAGTAAAAATCTCCACTTACAATGTCTTTGGGAAGAAAAAGCACAAATGATTCGGGGAACATGGTTTTGATTTTTTCATTTGGTGGAAGTATCGCATATTGAATTCTTTTTGCGTAATTGATGCTATCTGTAATGTCTTTGTTTTTTTCTTCCACTTCGAGGGTTCGCAATTGCAGTTTATGAAGTGCCGTGTTTTTCCCATTTTCAAAGACGAGCGCGATGACAAACACAATTAACACAAGACCGGTATACGTTGATATGGTAAACGATTGTTCCCATTCCTGGTTATAGGTTACCGGAAAATGGAATTTACAAATGTCCAGCGATCCCAGTAATATTGTTGCACATACGGATAGTATAGCCCAGATCCATCCGCTCTTTTTTCCGGCAAGCAGCAAAACCATGATGGGAGTTGAAGCTAACCAGGGTAATACCTGGGAACGAAATCCACCTGAATAGAAGATCACGATGTAAATACTTATTGTTCCGATAGCTGCAAATAAGTTGGAAGAACGTATAAGTGACCATCCCTTTTTAAAGAAAAAAGGGATGGTCGAAAAAAGAACAATATTTATCAGCATGGCATACACACCGGCCTTGAAATTAATCACTGCACTTATTGCACCATATAATAATGAAAACACAGCGGCAATAAGGCAGGAATTAATCAGCAACCTTGCCTTCTGATAACTATCTTCGGTTTTTCGATAGTTTTCCGGAATAAAATGTAACCCCAATTTTTTAAGCATCTTCCGAAAAAGTATAATAACAACAGTTTATAATTAGATACCTAGTTTAAAGAAAAACCATAATCTTGCTCTTTGCAGAATTAATATAATCCAAGGCAAATCCCCATTCCAAGGCAAACCTCTTTTGTAATAATTAGCATCTCTTCTTCTCCATAAGGAAAATATGTTTGGTTCATGCAGGTCCCATATTTTGCAATAGCTTGCTTTAACCTTGGAAACTGCAATGATGCAATTTACGGCCCGTCGCGCTGCTTCATTTGCTCCCTCCATCGTTGCAAGATCCGTATTTGTTTGTATGTAATCGGAGGCGAGGAAAAAATTGGATATCCGTGTATGTGACGTTGGACGGGTATGCCAGGAATCTGCAAGGTTAACAAGTAAGGGTTCCAGGTTAATGGAGGTATGCGGATTCGGGTCTACGATGTCCGGATCAGTAAACCAGGAATGGATCATATCATCCGTAAGTAATTCCTTGCCATCGTGGTTCTGACTTTTTTTGATCTGCGTCCATACTTCCTGCATCACTTCATTTGTGCTGCATTCTTTTGCGGGTTTGTTGTAGAGAATACCTGGTGTTTCCCAGTCGGAAATATCAACGGATAAAATGCCTTTTACGGTTCCGTCTCCATAATCGCTCAGGTTAATGTTATTCCAAAACTGTTTTTGAGAAATGGAGGTGAGCGACCAGGGTGAATCAATGTAAATGCAATGTCCATTAATAATGGGGACATCCTGTTTTAGGAAAAACTGCATGCCATTCATCCAGGCTACCTGGGTTTGTAACTGTTGTAAGCGTTGAAGGGTTGGGTCAATTGCAAGCATGGATGGGTTGATCAGTGGTGTAATTACTTCAACCGGTAAAGCAGCTATATAATAGTCTGCGGAAACTTCAACTGTCTTTCCATTTTCGAGAATGGTAGTGCTTATGACTTTTTCCTTATCACATGCAATACTTTGTACCTTCGCATTCAGGTGGTAGTCGACGCCAGCTTTACGCAGGTGATTTAGCCAGGGATCAATCCATACTTCGTTGGTAGGACCGTTCAGTACCCGGTCACTTGCTTTGCCTACTTTGAACATGTCAAAAATAAGTTGCAGCAAAATGTCTCCTCCTGTTTTTGTATTGGCCAATTGAGCTTTTGCAGCTACCAGTGTACGGGTAAGTCCTTCCACAAGTAATTTCTGGTAATTTACTGAAAACCGATCCGCTTCGAGGTATTCCCACCACCCTAACTTTTCGTATTCATCCTGCCTGCGTTCTTTACAGCTGGTAAGCAATTGCCACATCTTATCTGCAAAAAAATCCACTTCTTCCTTTGTTAAATTAAAGTTGCCGCCGGAAACGGATGTAATAAGTACCTTGAGATCTTTCCGGGAAGTGGGAAACTTAGATACCATCAGGATATCTTTATTAGTAAAGCGCGCTATTTCAATCCTGCTGGTGGCAACGAGGTTATCAAAAACTCCTTTCGCATTCCCAGGGTAAGGAATCCGTTCCATCGTATCCGTTACGTGTTTATAAAAGCCGGGGAAGAAACGGAATCCATGTTCACCAGGAAGTAGTTTTTTGCCATTTGTCGCTGAGCCCTCTACTCCTATACTTCTGGCTTTGCCTCCCGCAATTGTTTTCATTTCATATACAGCGACGTCGAATCCTCTTTCCACGAGTTCATGCGCCGCACTCATGCCGGCAATACCCCCTCCCAGTATTATCACTTTTTTATTGACTTTTGTTTTCATACGGATTGTTTACTTTACGTATTATATGCTCAAAAGTAAAAATCTGCGCTTAAGAAAGCGGTGTACCTATTTTAACTTATCAAAATGCTTTTGTGGAAAAAACATACACCTTGCATTGTAAAAATGCACATCCCTATAAATAGGGATTTTTTGTTGAAACTGGAAATGGGCATGAAGATTGATGGAGGCAAAAGAAACAAAGACCTATGCTGCGTAGTACATTCAGGATGTTTGTCATTTTGTTAGCCGCTCATGGATTTAATTCCTGTTCTGTAGAGAAGCGACATTATTTAAATGGTTTTTATGTAGAATGGAAGAATGGCAGAGAAAAAGTGAATAATAGGAATGACTGCGATACGAAGTATGCGGTTGATTCAACCAATGGCACTGCTCCAATTAATGATAATCTTATTTGTTCTGTGGACAGCAATGTGGTTGTTCCATTGCTGATAGAAAGATCAAACATAGCAGTATCAGGGGGAATAAAGAATAGTGTAAAAATACATCCTGCAAAGAGCGATACGTTGGTAAATCGATCCAAAACCAAGTTGCGACAACCTGATAAGGACAAGGAACGCAAATGGTTTTTCGCAGGTGGTCTTTGCGGGGATATAACATTGCTGCTACTTGAAGTTTTATTACATTCAATGGTACCTCCTTTTGTCGGTTTGATCGCGCCACTTCTTTTAGCCTCTTTGTTTCTGGCGGGAGTAGTTTGCACCTGCATCGGTGCGATTCTAGGAAAAGAATATATCAGCAGTTTATTCTTTGTTTATATCATAGCAATTCTAGTAGTACCAATAATTAGTATTATCAAATTAATAAAGTGGATAATAAAATTGCTAAAAAACTGACGAACGTATTACGAAAATTTTACCATTTCAGCAGCCATGCAAAAATAAGGGGAGCAACAATGGTTGCGTCTGATTCAACAATGAATTTTGGAGTGTTTATATCCAGTTTTCCCCAGGTTATTTTTTCATTGGGTACTGCTCCGGAATAAGAACCGTAACTGGTCGTTGAATCCGATATCTGGCAGAAATAAGACCAGAAGGGCACATCTTTCCATTCGAGATCCTGATACATCATAGGTACTACGCAGATGGGGAAGTCTCCTGCGATCCCTCCGCCGATTTGAAAAAATCCAACTCCTTTGCCTCCTGAATTTTTACGGTACCAGTCGCTTAGCCAGGTCATGTATTCGATGCCTCCTTTTACGGTAGTGGGTTTAATCTCACCTTTGATGCAATAGGATGCGAAAATGTTTCCCATGGTGGAGTCTTCCCAGCCGGGGCAAATAATCGGAAGGTTTTTTTTCGCGGCGGCTAACATCCAGGAATCCTGTGGGTCGATTTCGTAGTATTGTTCCAATACTCCGGATAATAACATTTTGTACATGTATTCGTGGGGCAGGTAGCGCTCTCCTTTTTTATCTGCATCTGCCCAGAGTTTGTGAATGTGTTTTTGTAACCTGCGGAATGCTTCTTCTTCGGGGATGCAGGTGTCCGTTACCCGGTTGAAACCATCTTCCAGTAAATCCCACTCTTCCTTCGGACTCAGATCCCGGTAATGCGGGACGCGTTTGTAATGTTTGTGTGCGACGAGGTTCATAATATCTTCTTCCAGGTTCGCACCGGTACAGGAAATGATGTCTACTTTTCCCTGACGGATCATTTCGGCTAATGACTTTCCAAGTTCGGCAGTACTCATCGCTCCTGCCAGTGTTATCATCATTTTTCCTCCTGCTGTGAGGTGTGCTTCGTATCCTTTTGCCGCATCCACTAATGCGGCAGAATTAAAGTGCAGGTAGTGTTTCTCTATGAATTGTGAAATGGGTCCTCTGGTCATATGAATCGTTTATAATTTTTGTAAAAATAGCTTTTTCACTCAATAGTCGGAAGTGTTTAAAAAAATACTAATATTGACATACTAAACCTGTAAAAACACAACAGAATGGAAGCGCATAAAGTGGATATGTTCATTATGGCCAATGGAAAATTTTTCGAAAGCCATCAAATAAGTCAGATAAGAGAACGGCTCCTGGTAATAGATGATTCCAAATGGCCCATGATCCAGATGGTTCAGTTAAAAGATCCCTCCATCAGTTTGATCTTATCCATATTTGTTGGTCATTTTGGCGTCGACCGTTTTATTATCGGAGATATTGGCTTGGGTATCGGTAAGCTCCTGACTTGCGGAGGTTTTGGGATCTGGACCATTGTAGACTGGTTCATGATTCAAGGTGCTACGCGTGAGAAAAACATGGAAAAGATGCAGCAAGTTTTATAAATCAGGATGAGTAGAAATAAGTTATATTTAATTTTATCGGTTGCTTGTTTGCTTGGGTATACCTGGCTTGGTTTTAGTTGGGACCGCAGCTCTGTACCTGATAATATCCCTTTAGGCAGTTGTATCTGGAAACAGGTGACAGGAATAGCCTGCCCTTCTTGTGGAGTCACCCGATCGGTATTGGCGCTTTGTAAAGGAGAATTTCTGAACGCAATTCTGCTTAATCCTTTTGGTTTGATCGTGCTGATAATCCTGCTGGTGGCCCCGCTTTGGATTGTTTATGATGTGATCAGAAGAAAAGAAAGTTTATTGCGGTTTTACAACTTTATGGAAAGACTTCTTATACAGCCTGGTATCGCAGTACCTGTGGTTGTTCTGGTGATGAGTAACTGGATCTGGAATATTTATAAAGGAGTATGATCGTTCAGGAGAGATTCGGTTACGTTCCAGAAGAATACGAAGCTGAAAAAGCTTCTAACAGCTACTTAATGTCGCTTATGGCTTTGCTGGCCGGGCTTCCCTTGCCGATCGTTAATCTGATCGCTACCTTGATTTTTTATTGGAGTAATCGTAAAGGAACTTATTTTGTACGTTGGCATTGTACTCAGGCACTTCTGACTCAGTTTTCGTTATTGATCCTGAACAGCGTGGGATTTTGGTGGACCCTCTCCGTCATTTTTGGTGATCGTGGACTCAGCTCAAGCTATATCGCTTATCTTATTACGGCTTTCCTTTTCAATGGTATCGAATTTATTGCGACCATCTATACGGCTATCCATACGCGCAAAGGTTTTCATATTGAATGGTGGTTCTATGGAGGGCTAACGAATTTAATCTGCAAAGCTTAAGAAAACAATTTTGATATTGAAAAAGGTAGTTCTTCAGTTTCTGGTCATGGTGTTGCTGTTTTGTGCGACCTGGTTTGTGTTAAGCAAAATAGATTGGCCAGGTATCTTTAAGGTTGAAAAGGCAGGCAAAAGAACAGAAGAAAAACTGGGGGATTTTTATTGGGATGTATTGAAAAAATCCGAAGTTGAAATCCTTACGGATTCTGTTGTTTTACCTATCGATACTTTACTTAAGCGTATTTGCGCAAAAAACGGAATAACTAGAACAAAAATCAAACTTCACGTTGTTCAAAATGATGAAGTGAATGCTTTTGCACTTCCGAACAATCACCTGGTTGTTTATTCCGGACTTATTAAAGCGTGTGAAAATGAGGCCGAGATGGCTGGAATTCTGGGTCACGAGATTGCCCACATGGAGAAGAACCATGTCATGAAAAAATTAATCAAAGAGGCCGGGCTGTCTGTTTTAATCTCTTTGTCAACTGGCAATGGCGGTCCGGAGGTAATTAAAAAGACCATGAAGGTATTGTCTTCTGCTGCGTACGACCGGAAATTAGAAACGGAAGCCGATTTGGCTTCCGTTGATTATTTAATGAATGCGGGTATTAATCCTGAACCTTTTGCTAATTTCCTATACCGCTTTGGTATGGAAAGTAATCATTTGCCAAATCAACTCAATTGGATAAGCACACATCCGGATTCAGAAGAAAGGGCAAAGAAAATCTTTGAATACATAAAGAGCAAAGGTTCTCTTAAAACAGCTTCTTAATTTACCTTTTGTAGTTTTTGATAATAAACCGCAGTATCGGTATTCACTCTCATTAAATAAAGGCCAGCCGCGTACTGTTTCAAATCAAAACTTTCCACTGTATTTCGTAAGCCTGAAGAATAATTTCTGGATTCGATTAACTGTCCGCCCATGTCATAGATGGCAAGGTTTCGTATAGTGCCCGTAATTCCATGTGTGTCCAGGTAGAACAGATCCTTCGCAGGATTGGGATACAATTTTATTCCATCCGTCCCATTAAGGCTTTCTATCCCTAAGGTCAGGGGTTGAGATTTAAAGTGAATATTATCTACCTTAAGATCTGAGCCTACAAAAGAAAGAGGAGGGTTGTATGTCTTGGAGGAATTTAATGTTACAATAACACTATCCGGAACGGATCCAATATTAAATCCAAATTTTATGAGGGTATACTTAGTGGCAGCGGGCAAATAAAATTGCGAACCTCCGATGAAGGCACCCGATTTTCTAAAATTCAGCTGGACAGTAGCACTGTCTTTACTATCTGCAGGAGCATATTTGTAATTGAGCTCCAGCGTGTCTGTTTCGTTTGTGAAAGGGTAACCACCAAAATTATTGTTGTTAGAACCTGTGGTAGCAGTCCCTGGCTGAACTTGATTATTATTGGAATTTGGACCCTGTGTTATTAACTCCAATGCGTATTTTCCGGCAAAGGCATCCGTAGTTTGCAGCGCTCCCGGATATTGTACGGTCCATCCAGCCGGATAATATTCGGTTGTGGTTTGCCAATTTTCGAAATCTCCGTCTAATAAAAGCGGCTGACTGGTAACACCTGTAAAACTGACGCTGTCTACCTGGAGCATACTTCCGGGTATTCCATTGCCACCGTTAATGATATTGCTGGAAGTAAGCGCAAATATGACTGAATCAGGAGTGCCCGACAAAGCAGGACTGAATGTTTTCGCGAAGAGGGTATAGGTAGTTACATTTCCGGTGATTGGATATAAATAAGATCCCACTATTTTGCCTTTGTTTTTAAATACTGCAAAAATAAGAGCAGTGTCTTTGGATACTACGTTGCATTTGTAATGAAAACGGATGCCCGTAGCTTTTTGGCTATAAGGTATTCCTCCCACTCCCTGATTTGGGTTGTTGACTGAATTTGTTATATAAGCCGGCACTGTATCTGTTCCAACTTTGCCGGTAGTCATTTGTAATGCAAAGTTTCCATGGTAGGCATCTGAAGTTCTAATGACGGTAGCAGATAGGCCCATTGGAACAAGCTGGTCATTAGCAGTTTGATAGTTAGTGGGGTCCATCCAGGTATAATTATTCCAATCTTCAAAACCTGGATTTGGAATAGAAGTTTGTGCTATTAAATTGAATGAACCAAGAAACAGTGCAAACAGGAAGTGTAATTTTTTTTTCATAGTTTTTATTTTTTAGGATAGACTATTATAAGAATACAAAAGTAGATTAATTGGGCTTTAAATGCAACAAGAGCAATTCGGTGAATTCTTTTGGTTTATCTGCATGTAACCAATGGCCGGCTCCTTCAATGGTTTCAAAGGAAGCATCGGGAAAATGGGTGCGTATATCCGAAATATCTGTATCGGAAATATAGTTTGATTTTTCCCCACGTATGAACAGTGTTTCATAATCCTGTCTCGTATATGTTCTGTTAAATTTAATTTCCGAACCTATTTCTTCTATGTTTTTTATGATGGCTGCCAGGTTAAAACGCCAGTCGAGTTGTGAGTCAGTTTTCCAATAAATGTTTTTCAAAAGAAATTGCCGGGTGCCAGATTCTGAAATGTATTCCGATAAGATCGCCTCAGCTTCTTTTCGGCTCTTGATTTGGTTAAAATCCACTGCTTGCAAAGCTCGTATGATTTGCTGGTGATGGGGAGGGTAATATCTTGGAGAAATATCGGCTACAAAAAGCCGATCCAGTTTCAGGGGATGATCTGCAGCAAATTGCAAAGCTGTTTTTCCTCCCATGGAATGTCCCAGCAAAGTTATTTTTTGGAACCCCAGGTCAGAAATGAGTTCGTAAAGGTCCTCACTCATCAGCTGATAATTGAATTCTTCACTGTGAGGGGAAAGTCCGTGATTGCGCTGATCGACTGTGTAGATTTCTAATCCTTTTTCACTTAATGTCCTGGCGACGGTTTGCCAGTTATCGCATTGGCCGAATAGTCCATGAAGTATAACTACCGGGATCCCTCCCTCTCCGTATTTTCGAAAGAATAATTTCAAACCCAGGAATTGTTAAATCAGTTGTTGTAAGTATTTCTTGATCGTTTGTTCCAAACCCAGGTAGAGTGCATCGGAAATGAGCGCATGCCCGATGGATACTTCCAGCAAACCGGGAATGTTCTTATGAAAATAATTTAAATTGTTTAAATCAAGATCATGGCCGGCATTGACGCCAATGCCTAGTTGCGCGGCTATTTTTGCAGCTTCTGTATATGGCCGGATGGCCAATTCCTTATTTGTCTGAAAATTTTTGGCGTAGGATTCTGTGTATAATTCGATCCTGTCAGTTCCGGTGGATTTAGCACCTTCTATCATTTTGGTATCGGGATCAACAAAGATGGAAGTCCGGATACCATTTTTATGGAATTCGGAAATGATTTCCTGCAAGTAGCTTCTATGGGAAACGGTATCCCAGCCATGATCGGAAGTAAGTTGTTCTGTTGAATCGGGAACCAGCGTTACTTGTGTGGGCTTGACCAGAAGCACGAGTGCGATGAACTTTTTTTCTTTGGGATTGCCTTCGATGTTGAACTCTGTTTTGATGATAGGTGCCAGATTGATGA
>Ga0206820_1062_pt1 | contig 24357 bp, 10 predicted proteins | sample Alteio_BWOrgCont_84_FD_152857 | JGI IMG/M metagenome (GOLD analysis project Ga0206820, IMG submission 152857) | Enriched cells from forest soil in Barre Woods Harvard Forest LTER site, Petersham, Massachusetts, United States -... | ecosystem: Environmental > Terrestrial > Soil > Temperate forest >...
TCCTCCAGGTTATAGGTTATTTTTTCAAGCACATTTCCTTTTTTATCGTAACTATATGAATTTTTGGTAACGCTGTTCCCCTTTTCATCGTGATTGGCAACTTCCAGTAAATCCCCTCCGCCTTCTTGCGTATTCTCATCCATACCGTCTTCCAGCTTACTGTTACTATAGTAAAAAACTTCCTCTGTTTTATTTCCGGCATTATCATATTTGAAAGAATTTTTAGAATTCACCATTGTATATTTATATACCGTTTCCTTAGTCTTTAATCCGTCCGTATTATAATCATATGTACGTTTATAAACAGGGCTTTCGTCTCCCGCTATTTTCTTTTCCTCCACCAGAAGACCAGCAGCATTGAATTTAAAAACATAGTTAAAAAGGACCATTCCTTCGGGATTATATTCTGTTTCCTCAACAAGTTTTTTCCCCTCATACTTAAACGTGAAATACGATTCTTTTGCTCCTGAGGCAGCATATACACTTTTCTTTTTCAGACTGGAATCACTCGTATCATAAACATAATCAATCGTCTGTTCAATCGCTCCTGAAGGAGCATAATGAATCTCATGCATCAAATTCTGTCCTTCGTATTGGTATATTTTCCGGCTGTCGATATTCCCATTTGAAAAATAAGTCGTCGCTTCTATAATATGACCTGCCGTATCAAATAAGGTATAGTTGAGTTTGTACTCAGGATCACTTTGTTTACTAAGTTCTCCTTTCCATTCCGTTACGGATTTTATTCTGTTTTTCTTCATGAGGGGGCTCTCTTTGGCAATCGGATCAATTTGCGCAAAAACAGCAGCGCAATTAATTGCTAAAACAGCGAAGAAGAATTTCTTTATCAGGCTCATATGATTGCTATTCAGGTTTCCGGAACGAAGATAGCAACAAAATGTACGTCTTTGGCGTATGCTATAGTCGAAATGTGATTTTCCCATAAACACTGCGTTTCAGAAAATGTGAATAATACAATCTATAAATAAAAATGTGTAATTGTTGAAATCCTCTATTTATTATATTTGCTTATTCACAAAACATCTATTTAAATTAAAAAACATGAAAACATTAGCGACAAGACTTTTCTTTGTACTTATTTTATCCTGCACAACGCTATTCGCACAAGAACAATTTTCAGGAGAAAAATTCGGGAACACCTTAAATCTGGGAGTTGGCTTGGGATATTATGGATATGTAGGGCATGACGTACCTGTACTCCATGCAAATTACGAATTCGATGTCGCAAAAAACTTTACGCTGGCTCCCTTTATCACCTTTTACAGCTACCAGAATTACTATTACTGGGGAGATCCGCATAACCCCTATCAGAATTACAGCTACACTCAGACAGTAATTCCAATTGGGGTCAAAGGCTGCTATTACTTTGATCAGCTTTTGAATGCAGGACCCAGATGGGATTTTTATTTGGGTGCCTCGCTGGGATTTGTGATCAGAAGCACAACATGGGAAAGCGGATATGAAGGGCAAACGACAATAAACGAAGGAGCCAGCCCCTTGTATTTTGATGTTCATGTTGGCGCAGAATACCACCTGAGTAACAAAGCAGGGCTATTCCTTGACCTTTCTTCCGGTATTTCCACATTCGGCGTGGCCATACATTTTAAAAAATAGCAATCAAATTGCTAATCAGGAGTTTAATGTTTGTATATATTAAATGGTCTTACTAAAACCAGTTGGCGGGTTTTTCCGTAAATTGGCTTAGATTAAAATGTTTTGTTCAAAACGACACTTTTAAGTTTAGCATTGTAGATTCCTTGTCAGCTGGGTGCCCAAACAAATCTCAGCGACAAAGCTAATTCTCTTCTGCATAATAATGCCTCAAATCCTGGTTTCGTAGAAAACAAGGGGCAGATCCTTGACCAGGAGAATAAACCTAACCCAGGCTGCCTGTACCTTCTTAACTTAAAGGACTTTAAAGTTCAATTGCGCAAGGGTGGATTTTCGTATGAGCTTATCAAAACTGAAGGTAAACCGAGAGACGCGAAATCCGACGAAAGTCGGCTTCATAAGCATCTTGAATCAGGAATAAAAGATGCGAATAATAGCGATAAGGTTACCTATTATGTTCAGCGCGTGGATATAGACCTGGCCGGGGCAAATCCCGCTGCAAAAACGGAAACGGAAAGCCCTTCGGAGTCTTACTTTAATTATTTTACTTCGGGTACACCTGAGAGCGGTGTAGCCAATGTGCATGGTTATTCCAAAGTAAGCTATAAGGAAATCTATCCTTTCATTGACCTTGAATTTTCATTTGATAAAGAACATGGATTCGAATACAATTTTATCGTTCATCCGGGCGGGGATCCCAAACAAATTAAACTTGATTATAAAGGTGCCAATGAGGTAAGCCTGAACAACGGTAAAATAGAAATCAACACCAATTATAAGGAATTTGCTGAAAGTATTCCCCATAGTTTTATTAAGGAAAATAGCAAAGAAGTAATTACTTCTTACGCATCATTGGGAAAATCACTTTATGGATTTGATATCACTGATAATTATGATAAAACAGTTACGCTTGTTATCGACCCGACTCCTAATGTAGTTTGGGGAACACTCTATGGGGGAGTCGGTTGGAATTATGTCTATGCCATGTGTTTAGACAATGGGAACAATGTATATATCACAGGAAGCACTATTAGCTCAAATTATATAGCGACGGCGGGTGCATGGCAGACTTCATACAGTAGTGGCTATGAAATATTTGTTGCTAAGTTTAATTCCACCGGTACATCATTACTTTGGGGAACTTATTATGCTCTTGGTTATGGTTATGCGATAGCCCTAGACGGAAATGACAACGTATATATTACAGGTTATGTAAACAGTAGCACAGGCGTGGCTACTCCCGGGGCCTGGCAAACTTTATATGGAGGCTCTGAAGATGCCTTTGTAGCCAAGTTTAATTCTACCGGTACAACTTTACTGTGGGGAACGTATTATGGTGGTGCGCAACAGGATATAAGCTATTCCATAGCTTTAGACAAAAGTGATAATGCATACATCACCGGATATACACTAAGTACAAGTGGAATTGCCACCTCCGGAACCTGGCAGACTTCAATCGAACCCGTCTTCGGTTTTGAAGCTGTTTTTATTGCTGAGTTTAATTCTTCCGGAAGTAATCTGACCTGGGGCACCTATTATGGGGGGGCTTATCTCATGCAGGCCAGTTCCATTGCATTAGACCACAGCGGAAATATTTGTATCAGTGGTACCACAACCGGCACCAACGGTGTTGCCACTTCCGGAGCCTGGCAGACAAGTTTAGGCGGACAGGATGCTTTTATAGCTAAGTTTAATTCTACCGGTACAACACTACTCTGGGGAACTTATTATGGGGGAGCAAATTTGGATTACGGATCTTCTTTGGCTCTTGATGAGAGTGATAATGTATTCATTAATGGAACGACATTTAGTACAAATGGCATAGCTACCTCAGGAGCCTGGCAGCCTTCCTTTGGAGGTCTTTCTGATGCTTTTGTGGCAAAGTTTAATTCTACCGGTACAAGGTTGCTCTGGGGCACCTATTACGGCGGAAGTGATGTTGAGAATTCCAATTATGGTATGATTACAGATAATGTTATGGTTCTGGACGCGAACGATAATGTTTATATCACGGGATATACTTTCAGCACAAACGGAATATCTACACCAGGAGCCTGGAGAACCGGTCTTACAGGAAATAACCCATTCGCCTTTGTTGCTAAGTTTAATTCTACAGGTTCAGATTTGCTTTGGGGAACCTATTATGGATGTGATAGCATTGCAAACTTTGGGCAATGTATAGCGTTGGATGCGAATAACAACCTCTACATTGGTGGATATGCAGTCCAGGGTCCTCCTAGTCTTCTTTCTCGTTCACTTGCAACATGTGGGGCATGGTCAAGTACATACTATCCTCCCTATTGTGGGCAAGTATTTTTGGCAAAATTTTCAGATCACTGTACTTTGACTGCCAGCATACAGAAAACCGATGCGGGATGTGGTCAAAACAATGGCATTGCGGCGGCTTATCCAAGTGGAAGCGCATGCCAATATAGTTACCACTGGAGCACGGGTGCAAGGACAGAAATGATTTCAAACCTTGCAGGGGGTGTATATACCATCACTGTCACGGATCAAATCGGGTGTAGCAGTACCGCTTCCATCACAATTGGTCATTTGATCAGCGGTAGTGCAAGCGCTTCTGTTCTTTCTCAGGTGAGCTGTTACGGGGGGCTTAACGGAAGTCTGAGCGTGAGCGTAAACGGGGGAACAAGCCCCTATACTTATTCCTGGACAAGCGGAGCCATTTCCCAGACAGTAGCTGGACTTGGAGCGGGAAGCTATTCTGTTACGGTAACGGATCATAACGGATGTACAGCAAGCTCAACGGCAACCATCACTCAGCCAAATGCTTTATCAGCAAGTATAAGTGCGCAGTCCAACGAAAGATGCTATGGCGATTTTTCTGGTAGTGCAACTATAGTTGGCAATGGAGGTACCTTACCCTATACATATTCCTGGGCTCCTTCAGGAGGCATTTCGGCAACGGCAAATTCCCTTACCGCGGGATCCTATACGGTTAGAGTAACGGATAACTGTGGAATTACCGCATTTACAATAGAAGATATTACTCAGCCGGCTGCCATTTTAACTTCAATAACATCCACTCCCTATAATTGCGGATCGCATACAGGAAGCGCAACAGTAATTGCCTCGGGCGGCGGGGGATCCTATCATTACTCCTGGTCTCCGGGGGGTGCAGTGGCTGCAACTGCTACCTGGACGGGATTGGGGACCTATACCGTTACGGTAACGGATAACCTGGGTTGCCAGTCAAGGGCCGTTTTGGGTATTGTCGCAGGGACCAATAATCAGTTCAGTTATGTTTCTTTGCCAAGTCCTATTGCACTCAATGCCGATTCCTCATATTACCTGGTGAGTGATGAGGTGAATTGCAAAGATCAGTGGTATGACAATAACACTGCTGTGACACCCGGTTCGATAGCCTCGGTTCCGACACCTGTTTTTTCCAGCAGCGTCTCCCCTCAAAACTGGGGCTTTAACGGAGCTGCCGATCATAGTTACGTGCCGGTGGATTTTCAATACCAGACTACCCAGGTAAACTTTGTCCAGAGCCAAACCCTGGGAACGCTTCGCAATAATTATTCGGGTTGGGTGGGAATGGAAATGCAGGTAGGTGCTGCGCCCATCACGGTCACTTCCCTTGGACGAATCTTTGTTAGCGGGAATGTGGGTTCTCATATTGTTAAGCTCGTTCTGGCCAGCACGGGTCAAGATATACCTGGTGGGGCTGTTACCTTCACACCTGCCGGCGGTATAAATGGCCAGTTCAGCCATGTGCCCCTGCAAGCTCCCATTATCCTGAATGCAAATACACTTTATTACATCGTCAGCCAGGAAGTAAGTGGAGGGGATCAGTGGTATGACAATAACACCGCTGTAACACCTGGTCCGGTGGGATCCATTCCGACCCCTGTTTTTTCCAACAGTAACTCCCCGCAAAACTGGGGTTTTAACGGATCCCCCAACCATAGTTATGCCCCGGTGGACTTCCAATACGAAACCTCTTCGAGCAATTTTATAACTGCCAAGACCCTTGGAACCTTTCGTAATAATTATTCCGGTTGGTTGGGAATGAAGCTACAGCTTGGAGCCTCGCCACAGGCCATCTCCGCCCTGGGACGTATTTATGTTAACGGGAATGGGAATGTACATACCCTCAAACTGGTTCGGGCCAGCACCGGCCAGGATATACCTGGAGGCTCGGTCAATCTCCTGTTTATAGGTCCCTCTTTTACGGATTCAATCGTTGCAAGCTCTCCCAGTTGCGGACTGGACAATGGAAGTGCTACGGTAGCCGATGGTGTACCCTGTAGTAACGGGGTATTTACTTATTTATGGAATAACCATGCTACTACAGGGACAATTTCCAATCTGGCTCCGGGAACTTATTCGGTAACTGTCACCGATGCCAATAGCTGTACGGTAACAGCCAGCACCACAATGGGTAACATTGGAGGAGTTACTGCCACAGCTTCTACGGTAACTAATGAAACCTGCTTTGGGGGAAATAATGGCAGTATGACGGTCTCTACCTCGGGAGGAGTTCGTCCCTATATTTACTTGTGGAGCAACGGATCACGGACTCAGACGGTTTCCGGACTACCGGCCGGAACGTATACCGTAATTGTATTGGATGACGACGGTTGTCGGAGCACCAGTACCACCACCATCACCCAGCCTGTGGCTATTACAGCCAGTATAAGTACTACCAATGCCAGCTGTGGCGGTAACGATGGAAGTGCTACAGTAACTGCAGGGAATGGAATAGGAGCATATACCTATATATGGAGCAATGGGCCTGCCACGGCATTGGATCCGAACCTTTCGGCAGGATCGTATACGATTACCGTCACCGATGCCAATGGGTGTTCTGTAATTGCCAATGCTATTGTCAACAATGGTGGTGGAACGGGCTTAGCAACGGCCACCATCCTTAGCAATGAAAACTGCAACGGAGAGAACATTGGTTCTGTGACCGTTTCAATGGCTGGGGGAGCATCGCCTTTTAATTACACCTGGAGCAGCGGCTCTTCGGCCCAAACTGTCAATGGACTATTGGCCGGAACGTATTTTGTCACGGTAACTGATCACAATTCCTGTCAGAGTATTAGCTCAGTGACTATCACTCAGCCTATGGCTGTTACTGCAAGTATCAGTTCAAGCAATGCTATCTGCGGAAATAATAACGGCAGTGCTACCGTTACCCCGGGGGGAGGCACTCCCGGTTATACCTACCTGTGGAGTAACGGCAATACTGCTGCAACGATCTCCAACCTTGCTGTGGGAGGGTATACCCTCAGCCTGACCGATGCCAACAATTGTTCTGTGACCAGCAGCCTGTCCATCACTAATTCAGGGGGAGATACAGCAAGTATCACGGCCTTGAGTAATGTGAGCTGTAACGGACTAAACGATGGCAGCGTTACCGTTGGAGTATCGGGCTCGGCAGGGCCCTTCAGTTATTCCTGGGTTCCCAGTGTAACGGGTACAAGTTCGGCCAGCAGCCTGGATACGGGAACTTATTTTATAACGGTAAAGGATGCAAACGGATGTACTTCTACTGTTACTGCTACCATTACTGAGCCGCCCGTACTATCTGCCACGACTTCCGCTAACCCTGCTGCCTGCTTAGGGAGTAATGGCAGTGTTACGGCAATGGCCTTTGGAGGCAGCGGTGGTTTTACTTATGTGTGGAGCAATGAGGACAATACCCAAACTGTCAACGGGCTGTTGGCAGGTGTTTATACGGTTACGGTGACCGACAAGAACGGATGTAGTTTTTCTACACAGGATACCGTATTCAACCTCAATGGAGAAAAAGCGAGTATCAGTGTCCTGCATAATGTAACCTGTAATGGCGCCAACAATGGAAGTATACTAATTGCCCTGGCGGGAGGCACATCACCCTTTTCCTATAGCTGGACTCCCCCAGCATCAAGGTCTGATACAGCGAGTAACCTTGCTGCCGGAACCTACTCGGTAACGGTAACAGATGCAAAAGGGTGTATGGCCATGGTAGCAGGCACTGTCCGTGAACCTACACCCCTGATAGGAACAGTGAGTAACAGCCAGGTGGGGGTCTGCGCCGGACAACCAGCAACCATAAGTGCCAGTGCATCGGGTGGTACTGCTCCGTATTCCTATTCCTGGACAACAGGCCTGGTGTCGGATACGATCACCCTCAGCCCGGATTCATCCACTACCTATTCCATGGTTGTCACCGACCAGAACGGATGCTCTTCGGCCGCTGTGCTCGTAACAGCAAAAGTCACCCCCAGTCCAGGCGGGACCATTTGTTGCGATGCAACAATACTGCGGGGGGAAACTGCCAACTTAAGTGTCAGTCCCTTTGATCCGGAAAACAAATACCTCTGGTCACCTTCCCTTGGATTAAGTTGCGATTCCTGTCCCAATACGTCGGCAAGCCCCTACAATACCCAGGAGTATTTGGTTACCCTAACCAACCTTGCGGGTTGCTCGATCCGAGATTCTATACGGATAACCATCTGCGGTGACGTGTTTATGCCTACTGCCTTTTCTCCTAATGGGGATGGAAATAACGATGTGTTATATGTGGAACCTCATTGCATAAAGTCGATGCATTTAACCATCTATGACCGCTGGGGAAACAGGGTGTTTGAGACGGACGACGCTAAAACCGGATGGGATGGGACCTATAAGGGAAGCTCCATGAATGCAGATGTCTATGCCTATTACCTGAAAGTCACCACCTTCAATGATCGGAATGTTACTAAAGAAGGCAATGTTACATTGATCAGGTGAGCGAATAGCGAATAAAAAATAAAATGATGAATATCAAGAAATTTATTCCAAATTACACACCCTATTGGCTTTTGGCAATTGGCTATTGGCTGCCTGCCAGCAATCCCACCCTCGCTCAGGATATTCATTTTTCACAATTTTACATGTCTCCTTTAACCCTTAACCCTGCTTTGGCGGGTGATAAAGACATCAGTGCAACAACAGATTATCGCAATCAATGGAATACTATTTCCAGCCCTTTTAGAACTATTGCGGCAGGCGTGGACATGAAACTACTGAAAGATAAATTTCAAAATGCCAGTTTTGGGGTAGGATTCAATGCTTCCAATGATATGGAAGGGGTTGGCAGCCTGAGCACCACCCAGGTAGACCTTTCCATTGCCGGCCATGTAAAAATAACGGAGCACCAAATCCTTTCTGCAGGAATCCAGGCCGGTTTTGGCCAGCGGAGCGTGAATTTTTCAGCCTTTTCCTGGGGTAAGCAATACGACGGCTATCAGTACAACGCCTCTCTTCCTACCGGTGAACCTACGGGTACTCCCAGCTTCTATTACCCGGACCTTAGCGCCGGGGTTTTATACCAGTATAAAAAAAGTGAAGAATACGTAAAAGGTGACGGGGATTTTGAATCAACTTTTGGGTTTTCCGTTTCGCATGTGAATCAGCCCCTGATCTCGTTTTATTCCGTTGCAGGTTCCAATGCAGGTGACTTTCTTTACCTGAAATACACCTTACACGGTAACATGCTCATCGAAATAAATGGCACTCCCCTTTCCATCCTGCCCGGATTTGTCTTTTATAGCCAGGGTCCTGCACAGGAACTGCAGGCAGGCTCCCTGATCAGCTACCGGTTACAGCAAGATTCTAAATATACTTCTTATGTGAAGGGCGCTTCCATTGCCCTGGGAGCCTATTACCGGCTGGGTGATGCTTTTGTGATTGCATCCCTGCTTGAATTTTCCAACTACGCTATTGGTCTCAGCTATGATGTCAATGCATCCGGTCTGACGATTGCAACACAGGGACTGGGTGGCTTTGAGGTTTCTTTAAGGTATATGAAATCTGGAAGATAGCAAAGTCCACTATTTTACCCCGTTTAGTGGTTGATAACTACTTTTAAATTGGCATTTATACTTTCATTCGAGAGTTGCACGAAATAGATTCCAGGTGAAAGAATAGATACATCCATTAGTTGGTCAGTTGGAAAGTTTAACGTTTTTTGGCTTACAACTTTCCCAGCAATAGTAAACACGATTACATTTATTTGTCCGACTAAAGACGCCAGCCATTGTTTAAAAGGCTCAACTTTAGGTGATGGTATGGACTGGATCAACCGGAATCAGGTAAAAAACAAACCTTCAAAAAAACAATTGGTCGGAGCGAACCGGCCCCGACCAATAAAAATCATTATCAAAGTCTCAAATTATTCTACCTGCATCAGCTTTTGTATGGAAGGAACGCCGTTAATGACGGATCTCAAAAAGTAAAATCCTTTGTTCTCTGCGTTTAACTGGTAAGTATAACTTCCGGCGGCCAGGTGTTTGTTTTCAATTGTTGAAACTTCCTGTCCGATCGAATTGTACAGCACCATTTGAACATCGGCATTTTGTTCAATGGTTAATGCAACCGTAGCCTGTTTGCTGAATGGGTTGGGATAAACCAACACATTTGAGCTCGGCGAGGTTTCAACAATAGAAGCTAACCTATCCGACGTCACTTTTTTAAGCACCAGCCCTTCAAAGCCATGGATTATAACCTTATTAACCGGTACACTCAGATTACCGTTAAACCCCACTATTTGATAATTCAACTGTGGATAGCCAGGAAGTTTAATCGTATCAACATTCGCATCCGAAGTATAACCGTGATAATCCGTAGGTGCTCCGAATGGAGTGCGGAACACAACCATCCCGCTGGTATACTGCCGGGCCAGTACCACCTCTGCAGGGAACGGATTGCCATGACTATCGTGATAATTACCTGGAGTAGTGTAATTCGCCGTGATCATGGTATCCAGGTAATACGTTCCTGTTGGCAGGACCGGAATGTCCGTAAAACTGTAAGCGGTGTCGTGTAAAGCACTACTCAATGTGTTACCTATTATTGTATTATTGTAGTTATTCGATCCGCTTACCCTTGCAAGATAGGGCATTGGTTTATACCCCGACGGGATGGTAGTTGATATCGGTGTTCCGATGTTAACCGCCAGCAATTTGTGTGGTTGGTAGGCATAACTGGCAGGAACACCCGGCTTATAATACGTATTATTGGTTGTTAAGAGGGGGAAAACCGTATTACTGCCCAATATATCCTGGAAAGAGGTATAGCCGGGTAAATTATACAGGTAATATTGCGCAAGAAGTGTTTCCTCTTCGCGGTTCCACATAACAGAATCACTAAGTACAAATGGAGGGTCTTTTAATATAAGATCACCGATCCGCGCCATAATTCCGGTTTTTACTCCTGCTTTAGCCAATGCCGGCACCTGCCAGATACAACCCATTCCTGTGTACCTGCCTAAGAAAGAGGCCGCATCGATCATCGACCAGGAATCATAAATAGTTCCCTCCAATAAGAGATATGAAAATGCAGTATCCTTCAACGCATATTTGCCCAGCGCAGGATAAGGCACTGCATAATCGTAATAATCATAGGGATTGATGAAATACGTGTTAGCACCCATCCAGGCGGTACCCGTAGTTTTTTTGACTTTCTTAAGAAGATCGGTAAAATTATCGCTGAAGAGAAGATTTGTTGAGGCATCCTGAACACGACCGTTGATAGCTCCCTGATTAATCAGGGTACCTCCCGTTGCAACAGGGAAGAACCATTTATTCAGGTTGAGGAAAAAATTATCGTTGTATCCTCCGTTCCAGCCGGTTTGAGACCAAAATAGTTGGTAGTAATTGGCAACGTCAGTCTGGTATTGAGGATTGGCCGTATTAGTCATACAAGGCATCCATTTGATACCAAAGCCCGGCGTGTTCATACCAACACGGGCTTCGTATTGAAAACGGGCTGTAGCGCTACTGTATAACAGAGGGTATTCATTGTCTTCCACGTATCCATCCCCATTCCGGTCATTTCTCGCATCCCATCCCGGATTTTTTAACTGACCACCATGAGTAGCGTCAAGGATCATCCAAGTCCGGGTTGATAAACTAGAGAGGAGCGGACGTGTGCTATACCCTAGTCCCGAGATCCGTAACCAGTGACCATAGTTTGAGCTATCGGCTGTCATCTTAGGAGTTGGGTTTTTACCCCATACCCAATCAGAAGGAGGCGTCCAGCTAACCCTTCCTCCATGAGTGAAATTTGACGTTCCATCAGTGGTAATTGTTAGTGTCTTCCAGGAAGTAACCTTATAATTAGCATCTACAGCAGAAGAATATTGGATGGTCATATGTCCGCCTACACCATTTCGGGCCAAGGTAGTCTTAAACTCTCCGAATTGTTCAGGATTTACAATGTAAAAAAAACCTCCGCTTGCACCACCCTGGAAAATGTCGTTGTTATAAGTCCAGCGGCCCGAGTCCTGCAACACAACTCCTTTGGTATCACTCAAACTGGTTGTATAGCCAACTCCGGCAGGAACACCGGCCCATACAGCACTATCCTCATATAAGGCATTCGGCATATTCAGCTGCCCATGAAAGTCTAACCAGGTATCCTGATCGTAATGCAGAAAGAAACTTTCCCAGTTATGACCAAGGCCGATCGTATATTCTCTAAAAGGTATTTCCTCCCAATCAACAAAGCCCCTAAGGCCAATAGCTCCGGTATACATATAACTTAACACAGGCAAATTAGAACGATCTGCGTGGTACGGAAGACCACCGAAAGCAGCCCAATCGCAATGATATGCTTCCCAATTGATCACAGCAGCATACGAGGTTAGACCCGCAGCTAGCGTTGCAGAATCTGTGGGTACAATTCCCGATCCTCCGCAAACCCAAAATGTTGAGGTGGAGGGATAAGCCTGGGTGGGCATTGTCTGCGCCTCCAAAGAAAAGAAATGAAACGTCAGTATAACCGACGCAATCAGATAAAACTGACGAGTGAATTTGAGTAATGTTTTTTTCATGATTAAAAGTTAAAAATTTGTTATTTTATTAAGCGCACAAAAATACAAAATCAATTTCAGTAATTTAATACAAAAATAGTTTATTGTTAACGTTTTAAAAATACTTTAATGTTATCCTATTTGTTTAAACGTCGGGAACAGTCCTTCTGTCAATTTCATTCTCGATGGACTCACAAATATTAAAGCCAAAACCCGAAATAAGTATTGTGTTAAAAGAAAATGCCGTACCAATGGCCATATCACTTAGCCGCCAGCGTATACGTTTAGTTATAGATTTCGTTTGCATTGGTAAATTCGCTTCATTCCTTACGTATATTTTGAATATATAACCTCCATTTACAGGAATCGCTTTAGTGCTTTTAATTTCCTGCCAAGGTATAATTTGTCCAATTGCATTCACGAACAATCCTTCCGATGAAATAACGATAGCAGGCTCCCCTCTTAAACAAGGAATAAAAACAAGGTTGGTCAAAAACAGAAAAATTAATGCTACTATACCTAATCCTAAGAACGTAGCGATTTCTTCAAAACCAACTGAATCGAAGGATGATATTACTTAAGACTGATGATTACTTTAAATAATCTATATATAAATATTTATTTTATATATGTTAAAAATTGATAAAAATGAATATAATATAATAAAATATGTTAATATTCTAATTTATATCAATAATTACAATTAACAAAATTTATTAGATATATTTATAATTTAAACAAACATAAACTAATTATTGTATTTATTTAATACATTTATTTTCAAATTATTACATACTATTATTGTTACCTTTTTAGATAAAAAGGTAACATAATTAAATATTTTTAATACCTTCACAAAGTGAAGGGAATCCACAAAGAAATAGAAAACCGAATAGTTAAACAGAGGAAGGGAAACTTGATCTTCATATCTGATTTCAGAACTATTGGCTCGCAGTCTGCTATTAAGATGGCATTGTCACGGTTATGTGCTGCCAGAAAAATAAAAAGAATAGCTCATGGAATTTATTTGATTCCTAAAACTGATCCTGTTTTAGGAGTGATCTATCCATCACTAGAAGAGATTGCAGAAGCTATTGCTAGAAAAGAGCATGTAAAAATAAAACCGGCAGGTGCTTATGCAATACATAGACTTGGTTTATCAACGCAGGTTCCTACGAGATTAGTTTATATAACTGATGGTGCACCAAGGCAAATAAAAATTGGCAAGGCAGTTATTAAATTTAAAGCCACCACCCGCAAAAAACTTTCGTTGCAAGGTGAAATAAGTAGCCTAATCGTGCAAGCACTTGAAGCACTTGGAATTGAAAATATTGAACCGGAAGAAAAACAAAGAATAAAAGAACTGTTGGGTAAAGAAGATCAAAAAACATTAATGCACGATATTAAGCTGGCCCCTGTACGAATCAGTGATTATCTTTATTCACTTTTAAAAGAAAAATAAATGATCGGATGGTTAAAGCTTAGTGAGACTCAACGGAGAATAACCTTGGAGCAGGTAGCGCAAAATATAGTGATGCAAGCGAAGGCTGTAGAAAAAGATTGGTGGGTAACATTATCTCTTAAAGCACTTTTCAGCAGCAAATACAGTGAGTATATGCTTTTCAAAGGTGGAACATCATTAAGCAAATGTTGGAAATTAATTGAACGGCTATCGGAAGACATTGATATTGCACTGGCTGCAGAGGCGTTTGGTGTAACCAATCAGGAAAATCCATCAAAAACTTTTGTTGAAAATCTCAAAAAGAAAGGTTGCCATTTTACAAGCAATGAATTGAAAAAAGAATTGGAACTTCAATTCGTTGCACTTGGCGTACCGGAAGGAATGATCATCATTGAAGCGGCACCGGTTAATCCCAAAATGCCGGATACCGATCCACAAACCCTGTTTGTAAAATATACGTCTCTGTATGATCCGAATCCATACATGGAGGATCAAGTGAAGATTGAAGTGAGTGTGCGATCCTTGAAGGAGCCATTTTCAAAAGTAAAGATTGAATCAATATTACATGAACAATTCCCGAATCCTACCGCGTACCCGGAAATAGCATTTGAAGTTGGGACCGTTGATGCACACAGAACATTTTTAGAAAAAACATTTTTGTTGCACGAAGAGTTTTCGCGAACGGATAAAACGAAGATCAGATCGAAAAGAATGTCGCGACATTTATATGATCTGGTACGGATGATGGACACTACTGCAGGTAACAATGCGCTGTCGAACAAGTCATTGTACGATGCTATCATTAAACACCGCGAAAATTATTCACGATTAACCTGGGTTGATTACACTACACTTTCGAGAGACAAAATTTATTTTTTACCGCCAGTGGAATTTATGGCATCGTATGAAAAAGATTATGAAGAGATGACGGAGCAGATGATTTACGGAGAAGCTCCAGCGTTTGATTTGTTGATAGAGCAATTAAAAATATTGCTTGAACGATTTAGAACTACCGGATAATTATTTCTTCAGATCGACTAATTCACTAACAGAAACACCCAACTCCTTTGCGATTCCTCTAAGCATGTTAATTGTGCTATTAACGGTTCCTTTTTCAATTCTAATAATTTCTTGATGATGATGTGCTCCAAGGCTCTCTGCAAGCTGCGTCTGGGTCAAACCCCTTTCCTTTCTTAAAGCTCGGATTTTAGCCTTTAGAGCAGAAGAATGCCATTCAATATTTGGTGTTTCCGGAAGGTATTCTGTATGATAGAGAAAATGATAGTTATCGAACTGATAAAGCCGCTACAATTTTTAAGCAAATCGCTTTATTTACAAGCGTTTGCGAGCAAAAGAAAAGCGGAATGTTGGATAGTAATTCCAAACATTCCGCTTCAGTAGTCTCGACCAGAATCGAACTGGTATCAAAAGTTTAGGAAACTTCTATTCTATCCATTGAACTACGAGACCATTCATTATCAAAAGTAAACATTTTACAAATTTTGCATAAAGTAATCCGTAACCTTCGTATACAGATACACCCGATCTTTGCCCAACACATTATGCTCATGACCCGGAAATACAAAATAATCCACCTGCTTCTTTTTGTCGATCGCGGCTTTCAGAAACAGCATCGATTGCTGCCAGACCACGATCGGATCTGAGGTCCCATGTATTACCAATAACTTCCCCTTCAGGTCAGGCACATAATTCAGGATATTATTGTCCGCATAACCCTTAGGATTCGTTTCCGGTGTATCCATGTAACGTTCGGTATACATCACTTCATAATAACTCCAATCGATCACCGGCCCGCCGGCAACAGCAGCTTTGAATACACCCGGATGCCGGGTCATAATGGAACATGTCATGAACCCGCCAAAGCTCCAGCCAAATAAACCCATACGGGTAGTATCAATAAAAGAACGAGTTTTCAGGTACTTTACCCCCGCCAACTGATCCTGCATTTCACAGGTGCCCAATTGCCGGAAAGTAGCCTGTTCAAATTCCTTTCCGCGGTTTCCACTACCGCGAGGATCCAGTGTAAATACCACAAAACCCTGTTCTGCCATGTATTGAAACCAGTAATCCCGGGATCCTGCATTCCACCCACTATTAATCAATTGTATGTGCGGACCTCCGTATTGATAAACAATCAGGGGATACTTTTTTGTAGAATCGAAATGAATGGGTTTATACATACGGCAATAGAGATTCTGCCCGGCATCATTTTTTATATTAAATATATTCATAGCTCCCAGCAGATAATCCTTCAGGGGATCCGCAGCATTCAAGATCACCTTCAATTTTTTGCCCTCCGTTGTATAAACCGAAGTTTCCAGAGGAGTGGTCGCATTGCTGAACTGATCAATAAAAAAAGTGCCATTTTCATTTAATATCACCGAATGCATCCCATCTCCCTGCGTAAGTCGTTTGATCTTGCCATCACTCAATTTAACACTGTACAGATTATTCGTAAGAGGACTTTCAGCCGTAGAAGTAAAAAACAAATTCTCCCCCTTCGCATCAAAGCCCAGCACATCGGTAACTTCCCATTCTCCTTTTGTAAGCTGGCGTAGCAACAAACCATTGAGGTCATACAAATACAAATGATTCCAGCCATCTCTACGGGATTGCCAGACAAAATGGGTAGGATCATTTTTTACAAAAAGAACGGGATGCAAAGGCTCTGTGTATTTCTCATCCGATTCTACAAATAAATTCTTTTCAAACTTCCCTGTCGCTGCATGATAGCTGTTCAGACTCATCCAGGTTTGATTTCTGTTTAAAACCGCAACATAAATATGCTCTCCATCGGGGCTCCAGGCAATATTGGTCAGGTACTGATCCTCCGGCTTGGCAGTCATCAGGTAAATCGTCTTGCCCGTCTTCGTATCGTAGACACCAATCGTAACTTCATGGCTTTTCTGACCAGCCATAGGATATTTAATATTTTTTACCTGCGCGGGTTGTGTCGTCCAGTCAATAATAGGATAATCGGCCACCATTGTTTGATCCATCCGGTAAAAAGCCAGCTTATCCCCTTTTGGAGACCAGAACGTTCCCTTCGTGATTCCGAACTCCTCCCGGTGTACCGCTTGCCCATTCACAATGTTAACATTCGTATCATTGGTTACCGTACCCCCATCTATCCCATCCAGCACATACAGGTTATTTTTAACAGTGTATGCTGAATACCCTGTTACAGGTGCTATGTCCACATGCTCCGCACCCTTTCGGTAGGATCTCCCGGCAGTAAAACGGAGTGCCTTTTTAGTGATATCATATGCCCACAATACCTTTCGGCATTCAAAGGTAAATTCGGTGCTGTTCTGCCATTCGATTACCGGAAATACAGCCAGGCTATCTAATTTTTCTTTGGTCGCATTCTGATCACGTAAATCCTTATTCAGCTCCTCCTTGCTGACAACATCCATCTGCAATTTAGTACTTGCGGAAGCCCTCTCCAATATTTCCTTCCCATCCCGCTTAACCACATAACTGTATTCGTCAGAGCCTTTTACCCACACCAACTGCTTTAACTTTTCGGGAGCCAGTGTTGTTTTGAAACCCGTCATGGCTTCCTCTATCGTTAACAATTTGTTCTGCCCAAGAGCAGGAACAAAAATTAAACCCAATAAAAAGACTTTCATTGATTTTTGCATATCCATTTTTTTAAGAAACCTTACTTCCATTCTCAACTAACCTGGCAGGCGCCGCGAAACAGAGTTCCCCATTTAAATTTTCAGCCATTAGGATCATCCCCTGCGATTCTATTCCTTTTATTTTTCGGGGCGCCAGGTTAATTAAAATACTTACCTGCTGTCCGATGATTTTTTCCGGTGAATAATAACCCGCTATGCCACTTACCACGGTCCGTTGATCAACGCCCGTATCAATTTTTAACTTCAGAAGCTTATCCGTTTTTGGCACCCGTTCCGCTTCCAGAATCGTCCCGATACGAATATCCATTTTTGAAAACTCATCGAATGTAATATCCGGTTTTTGTGGTTCAGCCCCCTTCACATTTTCTGCTTCATTCATTTTTTTTGCATCCTCCAGCTTTTTGACCTGCGCTATAATCGCCTCATCCTCTATTTTATCATACAGTAAAGAAACCTTCCCGATCTGATGTCCTGCAGCTACAAGATCAGTATGCCTCGCATCCTGCCAATGAAATTTTTCAAGGTTCATCATTCCGGAAAGCTTTTTCGCGCTAAATGGCAGGAATGGCTCCATCAACACCGCAAGATTAGCCGAAATCTGCAAAGCAATGTTCAGAATTGTACGAACCCTTGCGGCATCCGTTTCTGCAATTTTCCAGGGCTCATTATCTGCCAGGTATTTATTTCCCAAACGCGCCAGGTTCATTAACTCCGCCAATGCTTCCCGGAAACGAAACTGGTCAAGTGAATTGCCAATTTTTTCAGGATATTTTGCAATTTCTTTCAGAAGAAGGATATCTTGCTCCTTTAACTGATCCGCAGCAGGAACTACTCCGGCATAATATTTATCCGTCAATACTAAGGTGCGGTTGACAAAATTGCCGAGTATCGCGACCAATTCATTGTTGTTTTTTGCCTGAAAATCTTTCCAGGTAAAATCGTTGTCTTTTGTCTCCGGCGCATTCGCACACAAGGTATACCGCAAAACATCTTGCTTGTCCCTGAAATCAATTAAATACTCATGCAACCATACCGCCCAATTACGGGAAGTAGAAATTTTAGCCCCTTCCAGATTTAGAAATTCATTAGCCGGAACATTATCCGGCAAAATATAATCTCCGTGCGCCATTAACATGGCCGGAAAAATAATACAATGGAACACAATATTGTCTTTACCAATGAAATGGACCAAGCGTGTTTCCTTATCTTTCCAATATAGCTCCCAGTTTTTAGCACCTTTTGTATTACTAAACTCCAAACTTTTAAACTTTAAACTTTCCAACTCCAGACTTTCAAACAATTCTTTAGTAGCCGAAATATATCCGATAGGAGCATCAAACCAGACATACAATACTTTTCCCTCCGCACCTTCGACCGGAACCTTTACTCCCCAATCCAGATCCCGCGTCATAGCGCGGGGTTGCAATCCCTGGTTCAGCCAGCTTTTGCATTGTCCATATACATTCGTCTTCCAGTCCTTGTGAAGTTCAATGTAGTTCTCAATACCCGCCTGCATTTTATCCAGTGGTAAAAACCAATTCCGGGTTTTTTTCAGAACAGGTTTTTCTCCGGACAAAGTCGACCGGGGATTAATTAATTCCGTAGGACTCAACGTTGATCCGCACTTTTCGCACTGATCTCCGTACGCATTTTCATTCCCGCACTTAGGACACGTTCCTATAATATAGCGATCCGCCAAAAACTGTTTGGCCTTTTCATCAAAGTACTGTTCGGTTACCTCTTCCGTAAATACCTTTTTATCGTACAATGTTTTAAAAAACCCGCTCGCCGTTTCCTGATGAACCTTACTGGAAGTGCGCGAGTAAATGTCGAAGGAAACCCCAAAATCATGAAAAGCATCCCCCATCAGCTTGTGGTACTTATCCACTACCTGCTGAGGCGTAATACCTTCCTTCTTAGCCTTGATGGTAATAGGCACACCATGTTCATCTGATCCGCAAATGAACAAGACCTCTTCTCCCTTTGAACGGAGGTAACGCACATAAATGTCAGCCGGCAAATAACACCCGGCCAAATGACCGATATGTACAGGTCCATTCGCATAAGGCAATGCTGCGGTAATGGTATGTCTTTTATACTTCAATTTTTGTAAATTGCAGCAAAGATACAATATGATAGCTCCCCCCCATCTCCAAAAAGGCGATAAAATTGGCATAGTGGCCCCGGCAGGTAAAATAAGCAGAGAGGACTTAAGACCGGCACTGGATAGGCTTCATGCCTGGGGATTAGAAATTGAAATGGGGGCGAACCTGATGAAAGAATACCATCAGTTTTCAGGAACAGATGAAGAACGGAAAGCAGATCTGCAAAGCATGTTGAATAATCCCACTATTAACGCCATTTTATGCGCAAGGGGAGGTTATGGCAGTATGCGCATAATCGATCAGCTCGATTTCAACGAATTTTGCAAAAAACCCAAATGGATTATTGGATACAGTGACATTACGGTTCTGCATTCCCACATTCACAAAAATTTTGGCATTCAAACCTTACATGCAGTTATGCCCATTCATTTTACACAAAACGAAGAAGCGCTCGAAAGCCTGCGGAAAGCTTTGTTCTATGGAGAATTCAACTATGCTATTGAACCATGCCCTCTGAACAAACCCGGAGAAGCCCAGGGACTTCTTGTCGGAGGTAATTTATCTCTGCTGTATGCTTTGAATGCAAGTAGTTCAGACATTGATACGGAAGGAAAGATCTTATTTCTGGAAGATCTGGCCGAACAATTCTATCACCTCGACCGGATGATGGTCAGTATGAAACGCTCCGGAAAATTAAAAAATCTGGAAGGACTGATTGTAGGAGGCCTGACCGATATGAAAGACAGTACAACCCCTTTTGGCAAAACAAGCGAAGAGATAATCCTGGATGCTGTCTCCACTTATAGTTACCCCGTTTGCTTTCGGTTCCCCTCAGGGCATCTAAACAAAAACCTCGCCTTGGCTTTTGGGCGGCAGGCGAGGCTTTCTGTATCCGAAAATTCTATTTCGTTGAACTATGTCGAAACAAATCCGGCATAAGATCCCTTTAGTTCATCTCAAATTTTTTATACTCTTTAGGAATTTCAAACATTACCGGATCAATTACCTTTTTCTCCATTTTCACCACTTCTAAACGACCCGTTTCTTTACCGGTATTATCAGTTTGAATGGACAAATACGGAAATCCATCTCCCGCATCTTTTAACAAAAGGAAGTATTCGGACGACTTGTCTTTCCTATTCATAAATTTCAGGAATTTTCTAAAAAAATCGAATTTAGACCCTCCTACATAATACTTTATAGTCGTATTTTCAGCTTTATTTGCTACTACAAACTCCTTGCAATTAGTACCTAATAAAGTTTTTGTTTCTTTCGTTTTAGTAATTTCCGGAGTACCTATAAGGGTTTCCGGAGTACCAGGTCTTTTATCCATGTATAACTTTCTATCTGTGTTAAGAGCCTGCATGGTTGAAGCGTCCAGATCCACAAGGAATGTTCCTGTAATCTGCTTCGATTTGGAACCAATTTCATCAATCCGGACCTTATTTTCCTTTATGTAATAAATGTATTTTGTTGTATCCGTGGTCGTCATCTTCTTAAACTCAATACTCCCTTCAAATTGTGCCAGTGAAACCGATACAAAACTTGCAATCGCGATAGCCGTACTAAGTAACCTTGAACCCGAATTTTTCATATTTATTTTTTTTCAAAAGTAGTGCTTTTTACTTGCCCGTACAATAACTAAAATAAAAATCAGTTATTCACATCATGAATGTAAAAATAAAAATCTTATTCAGCCTGTTCCTATTTTTTTCTCTATTGAATCTTTACCCTGCAAATACCCCAGATCCGGAACGTAAAATTAATTGGGAAGGTATTAAAATAGATCATTTCTCTGATCATGAAAGCACTTCCTTTCTTTCCTTTAAAGGCGCTTCTATTAATGCCAATCATTTACCTGAATATTTTGAACGCATCAAACTGGCCACAGGGTCAAAACAAGTGAGTGCCGAAATAATTAATGCCGTATTTATAGAATTGACCCCAGCAGAAGCACAACTTGTAAAAATGAAAAACAAGGACATTCAAATCACAAGCGGCATTGGCTACGACCGGAAAGCACCCTACGCACTGATTCGATTCGTCCCCATCCGGCAAAATGCTACAACCGGCAAATATGAACGTCTGGCTTCCTTCCAGCTAAAAGTTAATTCCAACGCAAGCGGAACGGGAAAAATTGCTTCCATCAAAGGTCACACCTACTCAGCAAACTCTGTCTTAGCTTCCGGAACCTGGTACAGAATCGGGCTAACCAAGGATGGAGTTTACAAACTCAGCTATACTTTCCTGAAAAATTTAGGCTTGAATGTAAACGCACTTGACTCCCGAAACATCCGGATCTATGGCAATGGAGGAGGACAACTCCCCTATGCAAATTCAACCTATAAAACAGATGACCTGGCAGAAAATGCAATTTATGTGGCAGACCTGAATCACAATGACACATTGAATACGGAAGATTATGTTTTACTTTTCGGACAAGCCCAGACACGCTGGACTTATGTGCCAGCAGCCTGCCCACTTTTTCAGCATACTAAAAATTTATTCTCCGACACCACCTACTATTTCATTACTACCGATCTTGGCCCGGGAAAACGAATCTCAGCGCAAGCCTCCTCTACTCTCAATCCAACCAAAACTGTTACCACCTTTGACGATTATGCCTATACGGAAGACGACGCAGTAAATCTCATACAATCCGGACGCCACTGGTACGGAGCAAACTTTGACATTATTACCAGTTATAGCTATTCCTATATCTTTCCGAATATTGATACGGGCTCTCCCGCGTCTGTTAAAGTTGATCTGATAGGCCGTTATGCCGACTCAAGTTTCTACCGGATAAATGTAGGTTCAACCTCTCATATTCTAGGTGATTCCTATGTATCCACCGGTTCTTACGACGCAGACTACGCCGCCCCAACTAACACCTGCTTCAGCGTCTCCAATCCCAGCGCTACCCTTACAGTAACTACAGCTCTGCAAACACCGGGCGCCACCGGATGGCTGAATTATATAGAAGTGAATGCAAGAAGGCAATTAACCATGAATGGAGATCAGCTTTTATTCAGAGATTCCAGATCAGTGGGTGCAGGAAATATCGCACAGTTCAACCTGGGAGCAAACAGAAAGGACACTATCTGGGAGGTGACCGATCCAACCAATGTAAAACTCCAAAGAACAACTTATACCGGCGCTACGCTTCAATTCTCAGTCACTTCCGATTCACTTCGCCTGTTTGTTGCTTTTAACGGAAACACCTATTATACCCCCATTTCTGCAGGGCACGTACCCAACCAGAATCTGCATAACCTGGCGCAAGCAGATATGATTATTGTATCACATCCTTTGTTTTTAAACCAAGCCAATACCCTAGCCAATTTTCACCGTACAAATGACGGACTAAATGTAGAGGTAGTTACTCCTCAGCAGATCTATAATGAATTCTCCTCCGGGGCGCAAGATATAACAGCTATAAAAGATTTTATGAAGATGTTTTATGATCGTTCAACAAATTATACCAACATGCCCAAATACTTATTGCTTTTTGGTGACGGATCCTATGATAATTTATACCGCCTTCCCGGCAACAGCAATTTTATTCCCACCTACGAATCCGAAGACTCTCACAACCCTGAACAATCCTATGTTACAGACGATTATTACGGGCTGTTGGATGATTCAGAAGGAGACTACGGTCTGAATGACCTGGTAGACATCGGGATCGGAAGAATTCCCTGCGACAATGTTCAGCAAGCCCAGGGAGTGGTCAATAAAATTATTAAATATTCCAGCAAAGCTCCTTTACCAGCTTACGCTTCCCCCACAAGTTGCACCAATACAACTCTCAGTTCTCCTTATGGCCCCTGGCGCAGCCAGATTTGCTTTGTCGCTGATATTTATTCAGGGGACGGAGGAGGAACCGATGAGCAGATTCATGAAAGTGAGTCTGACCAGGAAGCAACCTTCGTGGATGACATTTATCCCAATATTAATCTTAATAAAATTTACCTTGATTCTTACCAGGATGTAATAACACCCGGCGGAGACACCTACCCGGATGCCGAGGCCGCGATCAATACACAAGTCAATCAGGGTGCTCTGGTAGTTAATTACACAGGTCATGGAGGCCAATTGGGCTGGTCTCATGCCCGTGTTCTGGGTGACAATGATATTGAGGCCTGGACCAACCTTTATAATTTACCTCTTTTTGTAACCGCTACCTGCGAATTCAGTGCATTTGATAACCCAGCGCTTACCTCAGCCGGTGAACTCGTTCTGCTGAATCCAACTGGAGGAGGCATCGGCCTGTTTACCACTGTCCGCCTGGCATTCTCCAATACGAACACTACGCTCAATACCACTTTTTATTACGACATCTTCGACACTTTGCCAACCGGACAAATGATGCGCCTGGGAGACATCTTCCAGAAAACAAAAATAGATTGTGGGGCCGGCACTCCGTATCGGAACTTCACCTTCCTTGGGGATCCCGCAGTCCGCCTGGCCTACCCTAAATACAACATTAATACAGACAGCATCAATGGTATTAAGCTGAGTACCGGAAAAACATTTACGAGTGTTACAGGGGACACACTTAAAGCGCTCAGCAAAGTAACTGTTAGCGGCCACCTGACAGATAATTACGGTAATCTCTTGAATTCATTCAATGGATATGCCTATCCTTCTGTATACGACAAACCAACAAATGTCACTACCCAG
>Ga0206820_1063_pt1 | contig 24120 bp, 17 predicted proteins | sample Alteio_BWOrgCont_84_FD_152857 | JGI IMG/M metagenome (GOLD analysis project Ga0206820, IMG submission 152857) | Enriched cells from forest soil in Barre Woods Harvard Forest LTER site, Petersham, Massachusetts, United States -... | ecosystem: Environmental > Terrestrial > Soil > Temperate forest >...
TTATTGCCGGCCTTCGCTTTGATGTTTCGAGGAGGTAAATAGTGAAACCTACTGTCAAAATATACTGCTTCGTTTATCTCGCATTCTTCGTTCTCGCTTTGTTGCCTGCTGCAGCAAGCAATGATCCTGCATTGGAGTCAAAAGTTCACGGTTGGGTGCAAAAATCGAAGTCCCTTCGTTTTTTGGAGAATAGAGGTCAGATGACAGATTTACAAAGTAATGTTGTAAATGATTTGTTGTTCAAAGCAAATGGAGCTGGAACAGATCTGTATGTTACAACAAATGGTCTGAGTTATGTTTTTACCAAAATAGAAAAGCAGATAATACCACAATTGAGCAGTTCAACTAAATTGCAGGGAAGGGGGGGGCGTGGTGAAAATGAAAGTATGACAGTTCAGTATTGTCGCACGGATATGGAACTGGTTGGAGCGGATATCAGGAAAGAAAATATTATTAAGGAATACGAAAGCGAAGATCGGACAGACTATTACCTGGCTCATTGCCCTCAGGGAATACGGAATGTACATAGTTATGAAAAAGTCACGATTAAGAATATTTATCCTGGTATCGACTGGGTGCTTTACAGTTTAAAAGTTGGAAAGTTGGAAAGCCAAAAGAGAAATGAAGAAGGCCTGGAGTATGATTTTGTTGTTCATCCGGGAGCAGATCCGGGCCTGATAAGGCTCCGGTATAAATGGACGGATAAGCCAATTTTGCAAAAGGATGGTTCCCTGAAAATAGCTACTCCTATGGGCGACATAATAGAAGGTATACCAGTAAGCTATGTGCGGGATAAAGAACACAAAATAAATACCCATTATAGAATAGAAGATGATGGGATAGGATTCATATTGGATAAGTATACTAAAGGTGATACCTTAATAATTGATCCTACACTTGTATGGGCAACTTATTCCGGTGGAAGCGACCTGGAGGATGTTTTTTCTGTGAATGCCGACGGAATAAATGTATGGGTAACCGGCACATCAAAAGGAACCGGATTTCCATTACTTAATCCTAATCCTGGAATTGCCTATTTTCAAGGGAGTTATAGTGTCGGTACTGGTTTATCTGATTTGATAATACTTCAGTTCAATACCTGTGGCGCACGTATCTGGGCTAGCTATTACGGAGGAAGTGGTACTGATTATGGCTATTCCATTAACAGTGATAAAATAAATGTATGGGTGACGGGACAAACCTATTCAACAGACTTTCCTCTCCAGAATCGAGGAGGAGCCTATAACCAAGTTGCTACGGAAAGTAATGGTGATGCCTTTGTTTTACAATTTAGTTGCATTAGCAATGCCCTTGTATGGGCCTCCTTTTTAGGTGGAAGCGGTTATGAAATTGGACAATCCATCAATAGTGATGGTACGAATGTATGGATAACGGGGCAAACAAAATCGACAAATTTTCCAACCCAGTTTCCCCCCGGAGCCTATACACAGGCTACACGTAAAAGTGGAATCGGCAACATTTTTATTTCGCAGTTTAAATGTGCCACAGGCGAACTAATGTGGTCCAGCTATTACGGTGGTAGCGACATCAATTCTGATAATGGTGATATTGGCAATTCGATTTCCAGTGATGGGACAAATGTGTGGGTGACGGGTTCTTCAGCCTCAACTGATTTTCCTACCTTGTTTCCGCCCGGCTCATACGTTCAAGCTAACCTGGGCGGCCCGGCGGCAAAAAATGCTTTTGTTTTACAATTTAGCTGCAGCAACAGCGCTCTGGTATGGGCCAGTTATTTTGGAGGAAGCGGAGGTATTTACGGGGATGTTGGTAATTCTATCAGTAGCGATGGAAAAAATGTATGGGTAACGGGAACGACCACCTCTTCGAATTTTCCCCTACAGGACCCTGGAGGAGGGGCTTACAAGCAACCTACATTGGGGGCAAAGTTTGCTATGAATGGATTTATTGCGCAGTTTAGCTGTGCGAATAGTAGCTTGGTATGGTCCACTTATTACGGTGGAAGTTCTGTAAATCCTTTTGATGTTCCCTATTCCATCCAAAGCGATGGAAGAAATGTATGGGTATCCGGACAGGTAGGTTCATCTGATTTTCCAACCATGCAGTCTGCCTGCGGCTTTTACCAGCCAACGCTCGCGGGAGGAAGTGCAGAAACTTTTATTTTGCAATTCAATACTTCCGGTGTTCGTAAATGGGCTACCTATTACGGGAATGATTTTGAAAATGATGGAAGTTATATTTCCAGCGATGGTACCAATCTTTTCGTGGCGGCAGATGCAGAGTTAGGAAGTACCTATAAAACGCTTAATCCTCCGGGAGGTTCGGCTTATTATAGAAGTGCAGTTGGAGCAACTGAAAATGTCTATATGGCGAAATTTACTATTTTTTGTTCAGCTCTGATTGTGAATAATGACACAACTATTTGCCCGGGTGGTTCAGCTATGCTTAAAGTGAGTGGCGGCTCTGGTTATACCTGGAGCCCCACAACTGGCTTAAGTTCGCCTACCGGTTCATCTGTAACCGCTACTCCTAGCGGAACGATCACGTATACGGTAACTGGAATATCGGATGCAAACTGTGGTGTGGCGAGCGCCCCAACGAGTACCACTGTAACAGTAACTGTTTCGAAAACAATAAGCGCTAAGGCTATTGAAAAAGCTGAAGTATCCTGTTATGGAGGCAGTAATGGCGAGGCAATAGTGCTTGCATCAGGAGGAACCGGGACATTAACGTACAGTTGGAGTAACACGGTAACAGGAGTAACGGGCATCACAGGTTTGCCAGCAGGACCTTATATAATAAATGTAACAGATTCACTGGGATGCAGCGCAACAAGTTCGGTGAATATTACGCAGCCTATCGCCTCTCTAACAGCAACGACTGCCCAGACTGCGGCGGGGTGTGGACCACCAAATGGGACGGCGGAAGTAACGGCCATGGGAGGCACTGTGACCTATACTTATAACTGGGCACCGGCAGGAGGGACTGGACAAACTGCAACAGGGCTCAACCCCGGCACTTATACCGTGATTGTGACGGATGCAAATGGATGTAGTACGATGCAAACCATAACAGTCATGAGCAATACAACAGCACCTATCGTAACAGCCACAAGCAGTAGCGATCTGAATTGTACGATAACCAGTTCGACCCTGAGAGGAATAAGCGCAGGCAATAGCATGGTCTGGAATGGAGGTACATTAGTCAATGTAGCCGATCCTGCTATTGTAAATGAAGCAGGTATTTATACGGTTACCGCTACTGACCTGACGAACAATTGTACAGCTTCCTCAACGGTCTCCGTTCAAGGTGCTCCCGGCCCAACTTTAACAGGGGAGGCCATCAACACCTGCCTGGGCAAATCAGACGGGGCTATTACGTTAATTACAACCGGAACAGGATTAACCTATAGCTGGAGCAATGCTTCCATAAGCCAGAATCAAAGCGGCCTTGCAAGCGGGAGCTATACGGTAACAATTACAGATGTTAATGGTTGTACTGCCACAACGGCAACAAGCATTCTCCAATTACCGAACCCAATTGCTAATGCCGGCATAGATGAAACGATCATACAAGGACAACGTATTCAATTATCTGCAAGCGGCGGAACGAGCTATCTGTGGAGTCCATCGGTATCATTGAATTATAATAACATCTATAATCCCGTGGCCAGCCCATCTCAAACAACTAATTATGTAGTTACGGTAACGGACGGCAGTAGTTGTACGGCTAAAGATAGTGTACTAATAACTGTTATTGATTGCAATGCTTCAGAACTATTTGTTCCTACGGCGTTTTCACCAAATGGTGATGGACAGAATGATGTATTCTATATCCGAGCTCCGGATTGCATTACACAAATAGAAATCACCTTGTATGATCGCTGGGGAGAACTGGTATTTGAGACTATAAATCCTGGCCAGGGCTGGGATGGAACTTTTAGAGGAAAGAGCCTGGGAACTGGGGTATTCTCCTTTTATCTGACAGCCAATTTATCAAATGGTCAGCATATAAGCAGGAAAGGGAACGTAACCTTGTTGAGATAATAAAATGAATAAAAAAAATAATTTCTTCCTTCTTCCACACTCGCTATTGACTGTTGGCTTGTTTGTATTTGTTGTAGGGGCTATGGGCAATACGGATACGATACTGGAATCGAAGATTCATGATTGGATGAGAACCAGCAATAAACTTCGTTTTTTGGAGAATAAAGGTCAGATGGGAGATTTGCAGGGCGTCTATTCTCCGGTAGAGAATCGAGCGGGTAAGTGTGTTGCAGATATGAACCTGCTGTTCAAAGTCAACAGTCCTGGTTTGGATTTATATGTTACCACCCGGGGTCTGAGTTATGTTTTTTTCAAAATGGAGAAGCAAATAGTACCCCAACTGGGTATTGCAAACAAACGGCCTGGCCAACGCACTCATGCGAATGAGTTCGCTAATGTTCAGTATTGTCGGGCTGATATGGAATTAGTTGGGGCTGATATAAATAAGGAGAATATCATCAAAGAATATGAAAGTGAAGATCGTACTGATTATTATCTTCCTTCCTGTCCCGCCGGAATAAAAGATGTACACTATTATCAAAAAATTACCATTGGGAATATCTATCCTGGTATAGATTGGGTGCTATACATGGATGATGACCTGGGGATATCGGGTGGACTTAAATATGACTTTATTGTCCATCCCGGAGCCGATGCGTCCCTGATAAAACTCCGGTATAATGGGATGGATAAGCCAGTTTTACAGAAGGACGGTTCGATGAAAATACATGCACCAATGGGTGATATCGTTGAAGGAACGCCTATAAGTTATGGTCGTGATAAAAAGCAAAAAATAAATACCAACTACCTGGTTCGGGGAAGTGAGGTAGGATTTAAGTTGGGACAATATAATTCTGAAGATACGTTGGTAATTGATCCTCCATTGATCTGGGCAACCTATTACGGAGGAACCAGCAGTGATGAGATCACTTCCATAAATTCGGATGGCACAAATGTATGGGTAGCGGGAGTGGCGCAGGCAGTTGGCTTTCCAGATACTTTGGGAGGCGCCTATTTTCAAAAGACTGGAGATTTTACAATTCTTCAGTTCAGCACCTGTGGCCAACTTATTTGGGCTGCTTATTATGGAGGAAGCGGAATGGACCAGGTTACTTCTATCAACAGTGATGGGACAAATGTATGGGTGACCGGAGAAACCGGATCGAAGGACTTCCCAACTCTTGCTCTTGCTGGTGCCTATAATCAGGCTGCTTTGGGATCAGATACGGCGCAGAATGTTTTTATTTTACAATTTAGTTGCGCTAACAGTGCCCGAATATGGGCCACCTATTATGGGGGAAGCGGATATGACGGAGGAAGCTCTATCTGCAGCGACAAAAAGAACGTATGGATAACGGGTTATACATCTTCAACGGACTTTCCAAAAATGTTTCCTGCCGGAAGCTATCAACAGCCGGCGCTTGGAGGAGCAGGAGCGCAAAATGCATTCATCTTACAGTTTAATTGCGTTAATAGTACAAGAATATGGGCTAGCTATTATGGAGGAAGTGGGGGAGATGCTGGAAGCTCCATTAGTAGTGATGGGACGAACGCATGGGTGACGGGAGTAACTCTATCCACAGACTTTCCTACCTTGTTTCCTACGGGATCATACCGTCAGGCAACGTTGAAGGGTAGTGAAGGAAATGCCTTTCTGTTGAAGATTGATGCTGGCACCGGTGGATTGCTATGGGCCACTTATTATGGAGGTAGTGGAAGTGGTTCTTTTGGAGATCTTGCCTATTCCATTAGCAGCGATAAGAAGAATGTCTGGGTGACGGGTTATACTTATTCTACGGATTTCCCCACTTTATTCCCTGCCGGATCCTACAAACAAGCTGCTCTGGGAGGAAGTGGAGGCAATGCCTTTATTTCGCAGTTTGATTGTACCAGTAATACCCTGGTATGGTCTAGCTATTATGGGGGAAGTGGTTTGGCCGGTGATGAAGGGTATTCCATCACTAGTGATGGAATGAATGTATGGGTTTGCGGGGTAACGAACTCAGCTGATTTTCCCACACAGAAACCAGTGTGTGGCTATTTCCTGGGCACACTGGGAAGTGGGGGTCAGGATGTTTTTATTTTGCAGTTCAGTACATCAGGAGCACTGGAATGGGGTACCTATTATGGAAATGATACAGAGAATGACGGCAGTTGCATTTCAAGTGATGGCACCAGTGTATTTGTTTCAGGAGACGCTTCCCTTGGGAGTGCTTATCCCACCATTACTCCCGGAGGTAATGCTTACTTCGATCAATCGATTGAAGGAACTGAGAATATTTTTATGGCAAAGTTCAGCATTGTATGTTCAGATAGTCTTCTTGTAAGCGGAGATACGACTGTTTGTTCGGGAGCTTCCGTCATACTTCGTGCAAGCGGAACAAATAGTTACACCTGGACTCCTGGTACAAGCCTTAATTCTGTCAGCAATTCGTCTGTAATTGCCAAGCCTGTTTTCACTACCACTTATACGGTAACGGGAACTTCGCTTGCAAATTGCCTTTCTCAGACGGCAGCAGTAACGATAAAGGTTTCACCGGTTACGGCCGGTTTTTCAAGTGAGCCGCCTCCGGGAAATATATACCCCAATACAAGCGTTCAGTTTACCGATAAATCCAAGGACGCAACAAACTGGTTGTGGAATTTTGCCGATACACTTTCCGGACCAAATGATAGCTCTGCACTGCAAAACCCTTCTCACTTATTCGCTAAGCCCGGAAAATACTGTGTTCTGTTAGCGGTCAAAAACGCCGCGAATTGTCCGGAAGACACTTCTTCCTGCTTTATTGTTATTCCTGAGGTAAAAGACTCCATTTTTATTCCGAATGTATTTTCTCCCAACGGAGATGGAAAAAATGACGAATTTTATTTTACAACTACCGGAATGGCAAGTTTAACCTATCGTATTTATGACCGCTGGGGCTTATTGATATTTGAAGCCGGAAATATAAATACTAAATGGGACGGAAGAACAAAAAGCGGAGAAATGGAATCTGATGGAACCTATTATTATACTTATCATATACAGTCCGATAATGGAAAAACCTATAATGGATCTGGTTTCGTGCAGCTGATCATGAATAATAAATAATTCTTAAAATTATATTTTGTGAATTTTTCTTTAGAGAAACGATTGTCAGAAGGTAATTTGCGTACCCTGCGTATTACTCCTGCTCATTTAATTGATTTTACTTCCAACGATTACCTGGGTTTTGCACGATCGGAGGAATTACGCACTTGTATTGCGTCTCAGGAAGTATCCGATAAATTTCGCATAAATGGATCTACGGGGTCCCGCCTGCTAAGCGGAAACTCTTCTCTTGCAGAAGAATTGGAATTGTTTATTGCGAAATTCCATAAAGCAGAAAGTGGTTTATTGTTTAATTCGGGTTATGATGCGAATGTTGGTTTATTTTCCTGCATTGCCCAACGTAGCGATACCATTCTCTATGATGAATTAAGTCATGCATCTGTGATAGACGGAATTCGCCTTAGTTATGCACATACGTTCAAATTCAGACATAACGATCTGGAGCACCTGGAAGAACTTTTGAAAAAAACGAAGGATATAAAATACGTGGCTGTTGAATCCGTTTATTCTATGGATGGAGATTTTTCACCGCTCCAGACGCTTGCTGAACTTTGTCAGCGTTACCATGCCAATCTTATTGTGGACGAAGCTCATGCTACTGGAGTGTTTTCGGAAAGGGGAGAGGGAAGGGTGGTAGAACTGGGCCTGGAAAAAAACATTTTTGCCCGCATGCACACTTTTGGAAAAGCATTGGGTTGCCACGGAGCGATTGTATTGGGGAGTGAATCCTTGAAAAGTCACCTGATCAATTTTTCCCGTCCTTTTATCTATTCAACGGCTTTGCCTTGCCACAGTTTATCGAGTATTAAGTGTGCCTATACTTTTTTGGAAAGCCATATTGAAAAAATGAATGAACTAAAGGAACGAATTCGTTTTTTCAGAGAAAGCGTGAAGAATGTGAGAGAAGTCCATTTTTCTGATCGGTCGGGTCCAATCCAAAATGTGATCATTCCAGGTAACGAACGGGTAAAAAAACTTGCAACGGAGTTACAGGAAATGGGATACGGGCTCAGGCCAATTTTAAGTCCAACGGTGACAACCGGATCCGAGCGATTAAGGATTTGTTTGCATAGTTTTAATACGCAGGAAGAAATGAAAGGCTTGGTAAGTGCGATAGAAACACTAGCTGATAAGAAAAATCACAAGTAGTATGAGAAAGATTTTTGTAACAGGTATCGGGACGAATGTAGGCAAAACGATCGCTTCTGCTGTTTTGGCAGAAGCACTTAGGGCTGATTACTGGAAACCTGTTCAATGTGGTTTAGAACCGGTTACGGATTCACAAATGGTGAGAAGCCTTATTACGAATAGGGTTTCTATTGTTCATCCGGAGGCCTATTGTTTTGCGGAGGCAGCTTCTCCTCATACTGCCTCAAAGAAGGCCGGGCTTGAGATTAAGCTCTCAAACATAATTTTACCCCTCACAGATAATTCAACAATGATTATTGAAGGTGCAGGCGGGCTACTCGTCCCTCTTAATGAGGAGAACCTGATAGCTGATTTAATTGTTCAATTGAAGGCCGAAGTGATTGTGGTTGTCAATTTTTATCTGGGAAGCATTAATCATACTTTATTGACTTGTCAGGAGTTAAAAAGACGCAACATTCCCGTTTTAGGACTGCTATTGAGTGGTTCGCCGAATGAAGCATCTGCGGATATTATCTTCAAACAAACAGGTTTAAGAAAACTAGGGCATATCGCACAAGAACAGGTATTTAACAAAGATACCATTGTACATTATGCTTCTCAATTTAAAACTATCTGATGACACTGATTGAACGCGATAAAATGTTGGTCTGGCATCCGTATTCGGATAATGAGTTATATGGAACACCTATCCCTGTTGTCTCAGCAAAGGGATCCTATCTTTTTGATGAAAACGGGCAAAAATACATTGATGCTGTTTCTTCCTGGTGGACCAGTATTCACGGACATTCACATCCTCATATTGCGCAAAAGGTGTCCGAACAAATCCGGAAATTAGATCATGTTATTTTTTCGGGGTTTACCCATGAATCTGCCGTGCTTCTCGCAGAAAAATTAATAAAAAGACTTCCGCTTAATCAAAAAAAAATATTTTATTCAGACAATGGCTCAACAGCTGTTGAAGTAGCCTTAAAAATGGCTTTTCAGTATTGGCACAACAGAGGGCAGGTTCGAACGAAGGTGATTGCTTTTAAAAACGCCTATCACGGGGACACCTTTGGAGCGATGTCTGTCAGCGGACGTGGCATCTTTACGAAACCTTTCCAGGATCTGCTCTTTGACGTCGTCTATGTAGATGTTCCGACACCCGGAAAGGAAATGCAAGTAGTCCTGGAGCTAAAATCGCTACTTTCTAATACACACGACCAAGTGGCCTGCTTTATTTTCGAACCGCTCGTTCAGGGAACGGCTGGAATGGTGATGTACGAACCGGAAGTGTTAAATGAACTACTGCTTATTTGTAAGGAGAATTGTGTTCTGACCATAGCAGACGAAGTAATGACTGGTTTTGGACGTACGGGAAAGTTCTTTGCCTGTGATCATCTGAGCATTCAACCCGATTTGTTTTGTTTGTCAAAGGGCTTGACGGGAGGCACTATGGCTATGGGAGTTACTTCCTGTACCCAGCAAATTTTTGACACCTTTGATGGTGCTGCGTCTAATTCCTTTTTTCATGGTCATTCCTATACCGCTAACCCTATTGCCTGTTCTGCAGGAATAGCCAGTCTGGAACTATTTGACACTAAAAATACATTTATCGACATTGCACTTATCAGTGAAATGCATAAGAATTTTGTGTCCGAAATAGTCAACTATTCAACTGTAAAACAAGCCAGAAGCAGAGGTACGATTCTCGCAATTGAATTAATTACCGGCAAGGATACATCTTACTTTAATGAGATGAGGAACAAATCTTACCATTTCTTTATAAACAAAGGGATTTTAATGCGACCTCTTGGTAATATTATTTACGTGCTTCCTCCTTACTGTATTTCGGCCGATGATTTGAATTATATTTATAAAACAATAAAGGAATTTCTAGAATCCATATAGTTCGGTTATGCTTTTCAACTCCCGTAAAGATCTTGTTTTTATTGTACTTGCCGGAATCTTCATTACAAACGCTGTTGTAGCGGAATTAATCGGAGCCAAGCTTATTCAGCTAGGGCCCTTTTTTGGTAAAGGACCCTTTATCATGAGCATCGGTATCATTCCCTGGCCGGTTGTTTTTATAACAACCGATATTATCAATGAATATTATGGGACCAAAGGTGTACGTAAACTTTCCTTTATCACCGCCGGGCTTATTGCATATGCATTTTTAATCTTGTTTTTTGCTATGCAGGTGAGGGCTGCACCTATTTCGGCTTCTGTAACAGATACTCAATTTAATGCAGTATTCGGACAAGGTATGTGGATCATTGTGGGAAGTATTGTGGCATTCTTAACTTCCCAGTCTGTTGACGTTTTTATATTTTGGTTATTACGTGACAAAACCGGTGGCAAAATGATGTGGCTCCGTTCGACCGGATCTACCGTAGTTTCTCAGCTGGTTGATACGTTTGTGGTACTGGGTATCGCTTTCTGGCTTCCGGGGAAAATGACGACAGCTATTTTTATGAATACAGCGTTGACAGATTATACCATCAAACTTATCATCGCTGTACTTTTAACGCCATTGATTTATATCATTCATTTTATAGTTGACAAATACCTTGGGAATGAAGAATCACACCATATTATCAAACAAAGTGCTGAACAATCTTTGCATCATAAAGTAAACGAGTAATACTATGCAGCTGATCGGAGACCGGATAAGTATTCTTGAAAAAGAAAAAGAACTCAGTATTGTTATTTTATCTTATCGTCATCCATTCAAAAATATTCTGATCATCTCCTGGATGTTACTGTTTACTTTTTGCGGAGTACTTGCGTTCAGGGAGTTTATCGGAGCTGTTGAACACGACCGGAGGATCTTCTGGATGGTGTTTATAGGCTTTTGGGTGTATTTTGAAGTATCGGTACTTAAAGCTTGTCTTTGGAGATGGAGAGGTAAGGAAAAGATTTTAATGAGCCCAGGTATTCTAAAAATCAAACGTGAGGTAAGTGGCCTGGAAAGTTATAAGGAATATCGGATGGAACAGACTGGGAACTGGAAGCGGATTATACCTGACAACAGGAGTATATCTGGATTTTATGAAAATGCTTATTGGTTTGTCGGAGGAGAACGGATAAGTTTTGACTTCCAGGGACAAGAAATAGGTCTGGGACTTCAATTAAAGGATGAAGATGTGAATGAGTTAGTCCGTAAACTAAAACATTCTTACAGATTCTTCATCAATACCTGATAAAGTTTTCGCATACTTTCGATGTCTTTTTTATGGACTTTTTCATCGGGAGAATGTACCTGATCTTCCGCTGCACCTATAAAGCACCAATCAATGGGATAGGGGGAACGCTGAAGCGAATTCCCATCACTACCGCCACTGCCTTCTACCTCCAGTTGATAGCTCAATTTGTATTTGTCTGCGATCGCTATAATTTTGTTCACATAGCTTCTACGAGGCAAACCCGAATCCCGCAAGGATATGGCTACTCCTTTTCCGGGTTTCACGCCTTCTGTTACCCATGTTATATCGCTGACCAGGGCTTGTCGTACCTGATATTTTTCATACATGAAGCGGGCAAGATATTCAACACTGCCACCGCCTTGTTCTTCCCAACAAGAAAATGCGATAATCCCATTTTTTAATGTTTCGGCTACTTTTAATGCATTCCAGACACCTAAACGGTTGTCCATATAACAACATTGAACGTAGTCTTTGGTTTCCCTGAAATCAGATTTGAAGGTCAACATGGTCCCCCGTTCAATACTTCTGTTATATTCATAGGAAAGTTTATTGTCCTTTGTTATCTGAAGTGTGCATTCAATTTTTCCTTTGCTGTCTTGTCCTACCAATTTGTATCCGTTTTCCGTTCGCGGACCGCCAATCTTGATCAATTCCTTGCCATATCGTACCGTAAAACCGATAGAATCCAGGTGGGCAAAGATAGCCGTGCGTGGTTTGCCAAATACCAGCACAATACAGTCCTGAAAATCCTCTCCTTCATATATTTTAGGTTTGTTTACCCATTTTGATTTGTTTTTTTTTATGTACTCCAGAACAAATTCTTTCATAGATGCTTCATTTCCGGATGGAGCCTGTATACCACACATCTTTTCGAGTAATTGCATAGAAGGAAGATAAAAATAAAATATTGCTTATTACAATATTTTATTTAATTTTGTGTTTAACCTTTAAAAGATCCATTAATAGAGATACTGCTACTTTTTTATTTAGTGCTAACTAAACGTAAAAAAGGAGGTATCTATGCGTACTCAGCAGTTAATGGACGATCATCAGCTTGTAACTCTATACATAAAAGGTAATGAGTCGGCTTTAGAAACCCTGGTACACCGTCACAAAAAACGTCTGTTTTCATATATCATGACTATTGCCAGCGATCGCGATCTGGCAGATGATGTATTTCAGGAAACATTCTTTAAAGTAATTAATACACTCCGAAAAGGACAGTACAATGAAGAAGGTAAATTTCTGCCCTGGGTGGAACGAATTGCTCATAATCTGTTAATTGATCATTTCCGAAAGGATAATCGTATGCCGACTATTAGTGGGGGGGCGAATGAAGATGGTGAGGAATTTGACATTTTCGATCTGATTAACAATGGTGAACCTACAGTTGAGCAGGAAATGTCTAAACGTCAAATAAACAAGGATTTAAGAAAAATTGTAGCTAAGCTACCGGAGGATCAACGGGAGGTACTTATGATGCGCCATTATTATGATATGAGTTTCAAAGAAATAGCCGAATCAACCAATGTGAGCATTAATACTGCACTGGGCCGCATGCGTTACGCATTAATCAATCTTCGTAAAATGATTGAAGAACATGGTCTTGTGATGTCTGCTTAAAAATTCAGTATCGTTTATACAATAAGGGAAAAGTGCCTGCGTTATTGCTTTATGAACCAACACGTAAAACTGCATGAGCAAGACTACTACTCTGAAAAATCTAGTTAAATTAAGCAGCCAAACAAATACCCAACTTACGTTGAATAAAGATCACGACTATGAACCATCCCGGCTGGTCGTTGCTAATATCCTGAATTATTCGAAAGCACTAAGTATCCGGAACACAAATCTGGTTGGAGCTATTGAAATGATATTGAATTGAAGGAAATTGTCAGTCCAGCAATTCTTTTAGTTTTTTAATGGATTCCTGATTTTCCTGAAGGTCAATTGATTCTAGTATTTGCCGCTTTTCCTTATTAGTGAGATGCCAGCTTAAGGATATATTATCCTTTTGATCCCGTTTCATTATAAAATTAACAATGTTAACTTTTTGATCAAACCACAGACTTGCATATTGCAAGAGTTGATTTTGATTAAAATCTTGTATATTGAAAAGGTTGCTATAGAGCAATCCTATTGGCAGCAATGAATTCTGAAGAATGTCGCGGGTTGGATTTTCATCAATCGGGGCTTCCTTCTTTTTATCACGGATTTGTATAATAATGACCCCGCTGGTGTTGGTAGTAATCCAGTTGCGGAAGGTATACATGTATTTAAGGGATGTTTCCAATCCAAAGTTATCACGCATGCCCGCATCCAATACTTCAATACGGGGTTCACTGGGCAGGGATACAATCGGTGAAATGTATGGGAAAGAAGCACTCATCCGTAATACACTGCTGAAACGGACATTCTGAGCCCCTTCTTTTTCAAAAAAACGACCAAATTCTATCCCATCATATAAAGGTTGGACCTGTACGTTTTTTGTAAAAGAATTCTGGCAAAGATAAGCAATGGGTTGAGAGGAAATGAACAGTTTACGTCCATCGTTGGCTATGGTAGGTGTAAAGACCATCATAGGAATAATAGCTTCAGACTCCGGTTGCTTATACTCATAGAGGGATCTGTTAAAAATACCGGCTGTATTTTGATTAAGTTTCCATTCAAAAGCGTATGCCCTGTCTTTGTTGTATTTGTAATATCCCTTTTCTACCTTTTGGAGCGGGAAAAAGAAATCATTTACGGCCAGACTGAAAGCAATCGGATTCAGAATGTCTTTCCCGATATTATTTTTGTAACTGGAAAGATAAAGATCATCTATCTGTCCGGATTGTTGTCTCCAATAGAGTTCCCGGAGATAAGCGGCACCGACCATTCCTCCGGATGAACCCGTGATAAGTTCTGTATGCCTCATCAGTTTTCCGCCTAAAACACTGTCCGCGTATTGAAGGGAGTAGAATGTCCAGAGTGAAGCCCGAAGCCCTCCTCCAGGAGCGTTTATCAGAACTAGTTTAGGTTTTTTTCCATTGGCACATTTGTTTTTTAACCGCCAGCGATTGAGAATTTCGATGGTATATTTGACATCTGCCTTTTCCCGGATACTGTCACTGTTCATCAGATCAAGTGCTTCATTGGTAAAGGTGGCTTTTTCCGTATCGTAATTTAATCCGTATGCTTTGTTGTGGTTACTGAAAACGTCCAGTTTATAAAGCGAGTTAACTATTAAAAAAATCACAATCAGCAACAAGCTTGCCCAGCCCCTGATCCAGATGTATAAAGCGCTGCTTAACATCAGAAACATCGTGAACAACAGTAAAATGCTGGCGCCCGCGGGTATAATAAAGAAAGGGACATTTTGAAAGAAGCTAAGCATAAACAAGGTCACCGTGCAAAGCAGAACAAAGTAAAACGCATTCCGGTGATTTTGTTTAAATACGTTCCGTAACATTTCTTTTTTGTAGTGGCGAACGGGGCGTACCAATTTATTTACGAATGGCAAAGTCCAATACGTTTCTACATACCAGTCTCTTGGTTCCTTAACCAGGTTCAAATTTTTCCATTCGATTCTTTGTTTGAGACCTTTAACGGATTCCCTGACAGGCTCCTGTCCTCTTACTCCAAACATTTTATAGATGTCCTTATTAATGGTGAAGAAATAAGTAATGGAAAGGAATACAAATACGATCAGTCCAATCAGGAAACCTACTTCCAGGAATAAAATATGGGGAATACTGAATACCTGTTCACTGAGTTGAAACCGGAAAATATTATAGAGGTAAGTAGCGATAAATAAAAAGGGTATGACCGCATTGTTTACACAATATTTTAAAAAAGGATTGTACAGGGTAGCTATGAATGGAAAGCGGTAGCCATTCATAATATAACTTGAAATATTAAAGGCCATAATAAATCCACCACAGGCAAATCCCAAAATAAAATAGGACAAAAAGCTTACTTTATCAAAATATTCAGGGCTCAGAAAGAGAAAAGGTACTCCATAACGAGGGGCAATGGTTCCGGTAACAAAACCAAACATAATGGCCCAAAAAACCATTATTGTCAGGTTCTTTTTGATATGAACCATTAACAATTGAATGGAAAAGGAGAAAATAAATCTCCTCAACAAATCATATTGCGCCAATATTCTATTCATACAATACAGGTTTCCCTTCTCCTTTTACGTAACGTGCTGAAAAAGGTTGAGTCCCTCTTAAATCTTACTATTGACGACGGCCAAAATGTCCGTTTCCATTTGTTGAGCTATTCTTTGCAGCGCTATTCCCCTTTTAAGAAGGTCATCCGCTAATGCTCTGTCCAGGAGGCTTTTCGTGTTAATTTTTACATTCAGGAATGCCCCCATGACAGCACTCCGCGCAGAAAGTGCAGCAACTCCCGCATCCGTAACGGAATTAGGGTTACCTGTTTCGGCCATTGTCTTTATTATCTCCATCGTATTTAAGCTTAACTCCATTACTTTAAATGGAACTTCCGTAGCGTGTCTGCTGGCTTCCTGGATGGCCTGAGCACGGAATTTTTCGGCTTCTGCGGTAGCTTTGGATAGACTATAAGCATTCATTATTTTGTTAAATGCATGGGTATCTTCATCCACCAATTTCAGCAGTGCAGCCTGAAGTTGTTGACCTTTTTCGGCCCATTTGGAAAATTCTTCCCAGCGTTCGTCCCAACCTGGTTTATGAGCGGAAAGGTTAGCAACCATCGTTCCAAGGGCTGCTCCGAGTACACCCAGATAAGCTGCGACAGAACCTCCTCCAGGTGCCGGACTTTCACTAGCCGTTTCATCAGAAAAATCTTTGAGCGACAAATTGGCCAGTTTTTCGGTAGAGGTATCGTTCAATAAATACTCTATGATCCGTTCCTGAGGTTTAAAAGGTCCGAGCTCATCAAGACCTAATGATTTTACGGCAATTTTCAGAAGCTCTTTTTCAGATACACCAAGGGATCGTTTTTGTTTTTTTAGAAAATAAGCTCCCGCATCCAACAGGGATTTGAGAGGAATTAAGCCGACTAGTTCTGATCCTGTTACCCGAATACCCCGTTCAGCAGCCTTATTGCAGACTGCTTCAAATGCCAGATGGAGAGGTGTCACCTGAATATTGGTTAAATTCATGGATATTTGTGCCACTCCGTATTCTTCAATATACCAGCCGATAGCTTTTACACTCTTTAATGCTCCTGGAATATAAATGGGGTTGCCTTTGTCGTCTTTCAAAATTTTGCCCGTGACGGGGTTTCCTTCCCGTTTTACCCGACCCGTTTCGCGAACGTCAAATGCGATGGCATTTGCTCTTCTTACGGAAGTCGTGTTTAAATTGATGTTATAGGCAACCAGCAAATCCCTTGCACCGATCACGGTAGCGCCGCTTTTGACAGAAAATTCGGTTGGACCGAAATCGGGTTTCCATTCGGGTTGTCTTATTTTTTTGAAAAATCCTTCGTATTCGCCATTCCGGATGAGGGAAAGATTTTTTCGATGGGGATTGTTTTGCGCATTTTCATATAAGTAAACGGGAATATTCAGTTCTTTTCCTATTCGGGCACCAAGTTTTTTTGCATACTCCGCCGCTTCTTCCATACTTATTCCGGAAATGGGAATAAGAGGGCAAACATCCGTAGCCCCCATCCTGGGATGCTCTCCTTTGTGTTTACTCATATCAATTAACTCGGAGGCCTTCTTAATTGCCTGAAACGCCGCTTCACAAACAACTTCTGCTGTTCCAACAAATGTTACGACAGTTCTGTTTGTTGCTTTTCCAGGGTCGACGTTCAACAAGCGGACGCCCTCTACTTTCTCAATCTCATCTGTAATCAATCTGATCAAATGAAGATTCCGGCCTTCACTAAAATTGGGAACACATTCAACTAATTGATTCATGGATCCTGTATTTTCTTTGTGAAGTTAAGATTCTTCAACGTGTTTTTTATACGTGGAAGCTCTTTTTTGTGATATAACTAATTGAAAAGTGATTGCAGCCATAAAAATCAGGATGGGTTCAACCAGTATCCGATGCCTGGTTTCAACATAAAAAGCAGCCTGAAGCAAGGAAATAGCGATGGGTATGGAAAGCAGGATCCAGCTTTTTTTGCCGATGTAATAAAAGGATGCAAGCAACAGAATAATCATCACTAAATAAGCTGTTTTGTAAATGGGGATGATTTTTTGTATTCGATGGCTTTGTTCACTTCCCACGCTCCTGCGGAACCACCAAAAATTCTTCAACTTCAATAGGTACATTTTCACTGCAAAACCGGGCTGGGTCTTCCATTTAGCATACACCTTGTCCATGTAATAGTTATTTTGTGCATCAACAGACATTTTGGAGATCGCATCCATTTCAGCCCTGGTAAAGGCACTGTAATAATTATCTCCATTGGACAAATAATTGCTTCCTTCAGAGCCTTCCAGAACGCCTTTTACCATGTCTTTTCCTGCTGATGATTCTAATCCCACGAAGTCATCCTTTATATAGTTATGGATCATCCAGGGCAGACAAACAAGAAATGACACAAATCCAATGATAAAAAAATGCCGAATCGCCGTTTGAATTTTCTTTTGATCTAAAACAATCAGTAAAAAAGGAATAAGGGCCATGAGTGCAGTACCCCTGTCCAATATTGAAAGACCAAGAACGAAACCAAACACCAGACTATTCTGATAGCTCAATTTTCGCGCACAACGAAAGCTTAACCAGGTTGAAAGCATTAAAAAAAACATATTCTGCATAAACGGATGAACATTATAAAGTGTATAGAAATTAATAGCTGGATGAAGGAGATAGACCAGGAGGGTAATCAGAAGGGTGGTTTTTATCTTGATTTGGGCAGGTAAATTAAAATAATAAGCTATCTCTTTCATGAGTGCAATAAAGACGAAACCAGCTGCGATGTTCAGACATACATTATATATGCATGCAATGATTGGATGGATACCAAAGATAAAGTAAAGGCTCGCAATGATAAAAGGATATATGGGAAACTGAAAACTATGGTTGTTCACCCCATCCATGTTTATGAAAAAGTTGCCGGTATGGATTATGTTTTCGGCAATAGCCTGATCTTCCCAAACCCGGATAGTATGAACAAAAAATAATAAGTAGACTATTTTTAATACAAATACAATAATGAGTAAGATACCAATAGCATTGAGGGAAGGAGGTTTCATTGGATTATTCCGTTGAGAATAACCGTTTCAACAAGGTTACTCCCGAAAGAATAAGGAAGAAAAGAATAGGAGGGAATTTCCTTTGTGATAAATACATTTGCCTTTTTTCCAATGGCAATGCTTCCGTGTGAAGAACTAATATCCATGGCATAAGCGGTATTTAAGGTTGCCGCATTGATGGCTTCCTCCGGTTTCATTTTATAGAGTATACAGCTGAGTGCAAGCATCAAATTCATATTCCCGCTGGGACAGCTACCCGGATTGTAATCACTGGCTACTGCTAGGGCTAATCCGGAGTCAATCATCTTGCGGACAGGAGCTTGAGGTAATTGAAGGAAGAACTGGGCTCCCGGCAAAATCGTCGCCATTGTATCTGATTTTCTCAATAATTCAATTTCCTTTATTCCGATATATTCCAGATGATCAACACTGATGGCATGGCATAGAACTCCTGCCTCAACTCCGCCGCTGTTACTCATCTGTTCCGCATGAACTTTGGATTTTAATCCATGTTTCTGTGCTGCTTCCAGGATTTTTATCGTTTCCTCTCTGGTAAAATAGTTTTTTTCACAAAAAACATCACAATACTCGGCCAGTTTTTCTCCGGCAATAGCTGGCAGCATTTCTTCTATAATGAGATCTATGTATTTGTTTTTATTCCCTTTATATGCTGAGGGAATAGCATGAGCACCCAGAAAAGTAGCTTTAATGGTCAAAGGAGATAGCTCCTTCAGTTTTTTTATCACCCGGAGTATTTTTAACTCACTCTCCAGTGTCAAGCCATAACCACTTTTAATTTCAACAGCACCTGTCCCCTGAAACATCATTTCCTTCAACCGGAACATTGAACTTTGTACCAGTTCCTCTTCCGAAGTAGTCTTCAATAATAGAGCAGAATTTAAAATACCGCCGCCGTTTTCTGCAATCTGTTCATAGCTTATCCCATTGATCCGGTCTGAGAATTCAGATTCCCGACTGCCTGCATAAACGATGTGTGTGTGGGAATCACACCAGCTCGGAAATACGCATTTTCCGGCAGCATCAATAACCGTCAGGTTGTTCCAGTCGCTGATCCCCGGAAACTCACTCATGGGGCCATAATCGATTATGATATCCTCTTCAATAGCTAACCAGGCGTCATGAAGGCAAGGCAATACTTTCATCTGACTCCCGCTTACCTTTAAACGCGAACCATCGTCCACCTGAACCAGTGTTTTGATATTTTTAATAAGAATCCGCATCTTGTAACCTGCTAAAGATAAGCGTCAAATTCTGTACTTTTATAGAATGGCAGGAAATACTTTCGGTACACTTTTTAAGTTGAGTACTTTTGGTGAATCACACGGGCAGGCGATGGGTGGAGTTATCGACGGTTGTCCAGCCGGTCTTGAGTTGGACCTGGGCTTTATTCAATCGGAACTTGACCGGCGCAGGCCAGGACAATCAACTATTGTCAGTCAACGTAAAGAGGGTGATAAGGTAGCGTTTTTATCCGGCTTATATGAAGGTAGAACTACCGGGACACCCATTGGTTTTCTTATTCCCAACCTCGATCAGAAGTCAAAAGATTATGAACAAATTGCGGACGTCTATCGTCCTTCTCATGCTGATTATACCTATCAGGCCAAGTATGGAATTCGTGACTGGAGGGGCGGTGGACGTGCATCTGCTCGGGAAACGGTTAGCCGGGTGGTAGGAGGAGCCATCGCGAAATTAATTTTAAAAAAACAAGCCATTACGATAAATGCCTATACTTCGCAAGTAGGCGATATTAAACTGATGAAACATTACCGTCAGCTGGACCTATCCAAAACGGAAGCTAATCTGGTTCGTTGTCCGGATGAATTGATCGCTGAAACAATGTTAAACCGTATCGAACAAGTTCGAAAGGAAGGAGATACATTGGGCGGAGTTATTTCCTGTATTATTAGCGGTTCTCCTGTTGGTTTGGGTGAACCCGTATTTGACAAACTCCACGCAGATCTTGGGAAAGCAATGTTAAGTATCAACGCCGTAAAGGGTTTTGAATATGGTTCTGGATTTGACGGAGTAAGCATGAAAGGTTCTGAGCATAATGATGCGTTTTCTGTTTCTCAAAACAGAGTAATGACGGTTACTAACCATTCCGGTGGAATACAAGGGGGTATCAGTAATGGAGAGGATATCTATTTCAGGGTAGCGTTCAAACCTGTCGCTACGATCATGAAGAAACAAAATACCATTAATTCGAGACTGGATGTGGTTGAAATGATGGGAAAAGGACGACATGATCCTTGTGTATTACCCCGCGCTGTTCCGATAGTAGAAGCGATGTCTGCCTTGGTGATGGTTGATCATCTTTTGAGAAGTAAAACGAACCTGAATTTTTGAATGGTGAATAAACTGAAGTACATAATCGTCTCTACAATTTTTGCAGCGGGCATTCCCTTTTTTGCTCAAATTCCGCCAAAGAAGAAGAGCAAAACGGATGAAAAACTGGTTTCCTGCCAGGAAATGAAAGATAAAAAAGCCATTGATTTATTTGAAAAAGCAAGCGACAAGAAACATTTCAAAAAAGATGAACGGATAAAATTCCTTGATCAGGCTCTGCAATTGGAACCAGACTATGTGGAGGCTAATTTTTTGTATGCTGTCGAAAAGATCAAAACACTTACCTTCGATAATAAGCCATTTAAACCCGCGGAACCGTATCTGAAAAAAGTTATTCTTGTATGCCCAAAATATCATTCTGACCCTTATTATTACCTCGGTTTCATTTATTATGAAGAAGAAAACTACGATTCGGCTAAAGTATACCTGAAAAAATACATTGACTTCAGTGATGATGATGACAAAAAATTCAATGACAAATACGATGCATTCCTTTATCAGACGAAAGAAATGTACCGGTATTCTAAATTTTATTCTGAAATCTATCAAAAACCGGTTCCATTTGATCCAAATCCTGTTCCGGGGATTTGCACTATCCGGGATGAATACCTCCCGATTATATCACCGGATAATGAAATGATGATGTTTACTCGTAGAATGCCCGTAAAACTAAAAGACCGCGTATGGCAAAGTGATCAGGAGGCCGAGTATTTTTGTTATAGTAAACGTAATAAGTCAGGACAATTCGATCAAGGTCAGCCCATGCAGAGCCCATTTAATCAAAATGAGAATGAAGGTGGAGCTTCTCTTTCTATTGACAATAAGCATGTTTATTTTACGATTTGTAAAGATGAAGGGGGTGCCCAGCTCAATTGTGATATTTATTATTCGGATTTTAACGGATATGATTGGAATGATATAAAGAAGGTTCCGGGACTGAATGACCCTGTTGCCTGGGATTCTCAGCCGTCTATCGCGGCTGACGGAAAAACACTTTTTTTTGCGAGTGACCGTAAAGGAGGATTAGGTGGTGCGGATCTCTATAAAAGTGTCCGGGACCAAACCGGAGCCTGGAGTCCTCCGGTGAATCTGGGACCAGTTATTAATACTCCTGGTAACGAAAAGTCACCTTTTATGCACTCTGACAGCGAAACATTGTATTTTTCTTCCGATGGGCATATGGGCCTGGGTGGCTATGATATTTTTTATACCCGAAAAAACGACAAAGGAGAATGGACAGAGCCTGTTAATATTGGTTTTCCGATCAATAATGTGTCGGATGATCTTGGTTTTTTTGTAAGTACAGATGGTCATCTCGGATATTTTGCGACCAATCAGAAAGCAAAGGTAAAAGGCAGAGATGTCGGCGGCTGGGATATCTATTCTTTTGATTTATATAAGGAAGCCCGCCCTGTAAATGTGGCCCTGGTAAAAGGTAAAGCAAAGGATGATGCAGGAAAACCGATTGAGGGAGCGAGAGTAGAAATAAAGGACGCTAAAACAAAACAGAAAATTGATGCAGTGGTCGACTCGGCAACGGGAGAATATGCCGCTATCATCAATTTAAAAAACACCAAAAACATAATCCTGACAGTTAAGAAAGAAGATTATGCATTTAGCTCACAATTAGTATCTTTTAAAGACACAGCTTTTGCCAAACCTATTAAAGTTGACCTGGAAACTAAGCAAATAGCTTTGGGAGAAACCTATGCGCTGAACAATATCTATTACGAAACAAATTCGGCTGAGCTGAAAAAGGAATCGATGATTGTCATTGATGAATTTGTGGATTTCATGAAAGCGAATCCTACATTAAAAATAGAAATACATGGTCATACGGACAATGTGGGGAATGACCAGAATAACCAGGCACTTTCTTCTGACCGCGCTTTCACTGTGCTGGATGCCCTTCAGCAAAAAGGAATTCCCAAGGAACGGTTGCTGGGCTTCAAGGGTTTTGGAAAAAACAAACCTATAGCCAGTAATGAGACCGAAGAAGGGAGATCCAGGAATCGCAGAACGGAATTTGTAATTGTGGAAAAATGATGTCGGGTGGAGTAGGGGGGAGGACTGTATTTCAAATTTGTTTTAACTTTTAAACGTATACCATATGGATCCCTTCATAGAATTACTGAAAATTATATTGCCGGCTGCAATTGTTTTTCTGACATCTTTTTACCTGATAAAAAACTTTTTAGAGAATGAGCATAAAAACCGTTCACTGAATTTAAAAATTGCCAGTCGGGAATTGTCAACACCAATTCGGCTGCAAGCCTATGAGCGCGTCGTATTGTTTTTAGAACGAATATCTCCAAATAGTCTTGTTATGCGTATGAATAAACCTATGTTTACCTCCCGGCAATTCCACTCCGAATTAATTGCGGCTGTCAGGTCTGAATTTGAACATAATTTATCACAGCAGATCTATATGAGTGCGGAGGCTTGGGAAATGGTCAAAAATGCAAAGGAAGAGATTGTAAAACTGATCAACCTGAGCGCTATAAAAATTCCGGATTCTGCTCCTTCGAGCGAACTTGCTCAGCTACTTATTGAAGCAAGCGCTAAGCTCAAAGCATTGCCTACATCTATGGCCATTGCATATATTAAAAAAGAAATCGGACAAAGTTTTTAACACAGGTAATGAAAGAACTGTGTTTTTGCCGATATTTGTTTAGAATGGGACATGTCTATAAAATCAATCGTATAGCAAAAAGTATTTTATTGGCTTTACTCTTGATCCAGGTAGTACAGACCGATGCTCAAACATGGACTTTTCCCGTGAGTGGAAAAGTTACAAAAGGAGGTGTTAAGCTGGAAGGTGCCGTCGTCAGTTTGATCAAAGATGGGACTCAGGTAAAGCAAACGATAACCTCCAGCAATGGAAAGTTTGAGTTTGTGCTGGATCCTAATGCAGATTATAGCATTACTGTTACAAAAACATCTTTCATTACCAAGCGATTTAGTTTTAACACCAAAAATGTTCCCGATGACCGTGGTCAAAAGGGTTTTGGAGGCGTAGATCTTCAGGAAATTGTCTTGTTTGAAATTCCCAAAGGCGTCGATGTAAATGAACTGAATGCTATACTCGACCAGCCGATTGCCAAATTTGCTTAC
>Ga0206820_1055_pt2 | contig 23553 bp, 14 predicted proteins | sample Alteio_BWOrgCont_84_FD_152857 | JGI IMG/M metagenome (GOLD analysis project Ga0206820, IMG submission 152857) | Enriched cells from forest soil in Barre Woods Harvard Forest LTER site, Petersham, Massachusetts, United States -... | ecosystem: Environmental > Terrestrial > Soil > Temperate forest >...
CCATTTTTTTACAAAAGGCGGATAAATCTTCGGGCCTCCTGCTGGTTACTAAACCATTATCAACAACAACTTCTTTGTCAACCCATTGCCGCTATTTGTCATGGTCCCTGGACGCTCATTGAAACAGGAAAACTGGTTGGCAAAAGAATGACTTCTTATCCTTCTTTAAAATCAGATTTGATAAATGCCGGAGCGGAATGGGTTGACAAAGAAGTTGTTGTTGATAATGGTTTAGTAACCAGCAGGAGGCCCGAAGATTTATCCGCCTTTTGTAAAAAAATGGTGGAAGAAATTGCAGAAGGAATACATGCATAAGCTCCGTATCTTTGCAGCTTCATTTGATTTTAAATGTTTTAGGTTTGCAAAATAAAGAGAAAGAAGGTAAGCAGCTGTATGATTATCAACGTGGTGCTATTGATGAAATATTCAAGCGTTTTGAGAACCATGCTGCCAGGTATACGCTTTTGTATCAATTACCAACGGGAGGGGGCAAAACAGTTATTTTCTCTGAAATTACGAGACGTTATATTCTCAGCACCGGTAAAAAGGTATTGATTTTGACTCATCGGGTGGAGTTATGCGGGCAGACTTCACAAATGCTGCATGAATTCGGGGTAAGGAATAAAGTGATCGATAGTAAAGTAAAGGCTATTACGGTCCCCAATGAGTACATGTGTTTTGTCGCCATGGTGGAAACTTTGAATAATCGTCTCCGGGATAAAATTCTGAACCTGGATGACATAGGTTTGATGATTGTTGATGAAGCACATTACAACTCTTTCGGGAAATTGTTCAGGTTTTACGAGAAAGGAATCGTTTTGGGCGTTACTGCAACACCTCTGAGTTCCACCGTACACATTCGGATGAAGGATACCTATGATGAACTGATTGTTGGAGAATCTATTTCCTCCCTGATTGAAAAAGGTTTTTTGGCCCGTGCAAATATGTATCATTTTCGTGTGGGCCTTACTTCGCTCAAGGTAGGAGCAACGGGTGATTATACGGTGAGTTCTTCCGAACGGCTGTATAATAACCATGCGATGCAGGATAAATTGTTGAGTGCGTACAAGGAAAAATGTCTTGGTAAAAAGACACTTATTTTTAATAACGGTGTTGCTACTTCTCAATATGTGTATGCTACCTTTCAGGAAGCGGGCTTTGCAATAAAGCATCTGGACCATACCTGTTCACCCAGTGAACGAAAAGAAATTCTTCAATGGTTCCGTGAGAAGCCAGACGCTATTCTTACTTCCGTCAGCATTCTCACAACTGGATTTGATGAACCAACGGTGGAATGTATTATTTTAAATCGCGCAACTAAATCGCTTACGCTTTATTTCCAGATGATCGGCAGAGGTTCGCGTGTCTTAAGCAACAAATCAGAGTTTACGGTAATTGATTTGGGCAATAACAGCTATAGGTTTGGTTTATGGGAGGCATCCGTAGATTGGGCCGGTATTTTTAAATCACCGGAATTATATTTATCCACTATCCGCAGCGATGAGGAAATTGAAAGAAATGATAAATATGAAATGCCCGAGGAAATACGTAAAATGTTCCCGAATTCCGCTTCTGTTGATTTTGACGTCAAGACGGAACATAGACAGGCTATAAGTAACAGACAGCGCCCGAAGGTAGTGATTGAACGTTCTATTGAACAACATCTGCGAATGTGCAGGGAAAACAGCACTAAGGTGGATGAAGCTTTAATTCTTGCGGATATGCTGAAAGAAGAAATTGAATATAGAGTAAGTACCTATACGCGATGCCTCAGTAAAACATCAGAGAGTTATGTGAAATGGCTGCAGGATGACTACATTCGTAAGCTGAAATTTTTAGTAATCAGAACATTTAACAATTGAAAAAGACCTGTTCTGAAATTAGTTTAACTGAGGGTCTTCTGGATAGTTCGCCATCAGAGTATATTCACCCCCCAACGATTTGATAACTTTTGGCCATAGATTTTCTGTCAAGGGGTTCATGATTGTGTTAATGACGGGGGTGGTGATGATCCAGGATTTTTCCTTCATTTCTGTTTCGAGTTGTCGGGGGTCCCATCCTGCATATCCGATAAAAAAACGAATTTGTCCCTGTTTTATTTCTTGTTTACGAATCAATGATTTTACTTTTTTGAAATCTCCTCCCCACCATAATCCGGCTGTTATTTCAATACTCCTGGGAATTTTCTCCCCCAATGTATGTATGTAAAATAACTGGTCGGTTCCTACAGGTCCTCCTAAATACAGGGAGTCATCATATTCCGGAAAATCTTCTACCACCTCGTTAAATTCCTGTTCGATAGTTTTGTTCAATATAAATCCGAAGGAGCCTTGTTTGTTATGATCCACTAATACGACAACAGAACGTTTAAAATAGGGGTCTTTCATGAAGGGCTGGGCAATCAGAATTTTGCCTTTGCCGGGAACTATTTCAGGTTTGTTCATTGGGTTAAATTTAATGAAAAGTATTTTCCTTCGTTCATTCCGTTTTTTTTATTTTTGCAGTGTATGATCCCGAAAACCGGTTTATTATTTGTTTTACTTCTTTCTTCCTTGCTCAGTAACGCTCAGAATGCAAAAAAGTTTTATAATGTGGGAGAAAAATTCCAGGAAAGTCTCAGCTATGAAGATGCTATCAGTAATTATACGAAGGCTTTAGATCTGGACCCTAAATATATTAAGGCTTACCTGGCAAGGGCTTATTGTTATGAGAAGACTGCCAGGAATGTGAATGCACTGGAAGATTATAAACGGGCAATTATTTTTGATCCTAAGGAAAAAGAGCATTATTATAATGCCGGACGGATCTGTTATGAGCTTGGAAAATACAATGACGCGGATCCTTTGCTCAGGGATGCTGTTACGAAAGACAAAGAATATACTGCGGCTATTGAATACCTGGTGAAAAACTTATTGAAGCTAAAAAACTACAAAGATGCCCTTGAAGCTGCTAATTTATGGCTGGACGCCAAAAAGACAGCTCCGGCTTTTTATTACCGTGCCGTTGTTCAGGATAGTCTTCAAAATTACCTGGAGGCAGAAAAAGATTATAAAAACTCTAAATACTATGATTCCAAATACATGTCTGCTTATACCGGACTGATACTTGTGGAAAACAGATTAAAAAAATACGATGAGGCTATGGTGATTGTAGAGGCCGCTCTGGTAAAGGATCCGAATAACAAGGATGTTTTTTATGCACGAAGTATTATTAACGCAAGCAAAAATGATTTTGTGGCTTCTGTGAATGATATTTCCAAGGTGATTGCGGTGGATCAAAATAGGGAGGCTCTCTTTATGAAGAGAGCTGAGTATTATGAAAAACTGGGACAGTTTCAAAATGCCATTTATGATTATTCGAAGGTGATCGGTATGAATGCGAAGAACCTGCAGGCTTATTACCGGCGTGCCTGGGATTATGAACAGGTTACAAATTTCAAAATGGCTTCTGCTGATTATGAAAAGATAAAGACACTTGCGCCAGGAGATGAAAATGCCCGGGATCTGCTGAAAGCTGCTATGGGTAAACTATTTGAATTAAACCGGGAGAATTTTAAGCCTGAAATTGAATTAAGCGCTCCTAAATCCAATGAAAAAAATGTAATCAAGCTTCCGATCGGTCAGGTGGATGTGCTGATTAGTGGAACTATTAAAGATGCCAGTAAGATCAAAGAAATCTCGCTGAATAATGTGCCGGCAAAATATAACATGGATACATTGAACCCTGATTTTTCGGCAAATGTGCCGGTCACCGGGAATGAATTAATAGTTATTGCAACGGATGTATATGATAATAAGCAGAAAGTAATCTATACCATTGCCCGTACGGAGATCAATAAACCAGTGGTTACACTGACTACTCCTCTCGAATCTGCCGGAAGAGAGATCATGCTTGATAATCTGAATCCGGAATTATATATAGAGGGTAAGGTGACGGATGAAAGTTTGATCGAATCTATTATTATTGATGGAGTTTCTGCCAGTTATCCCCTGGAAAGCCTGAATCCCGTATTTTCCACTAAACTCAGGATTGCGGATAAAAATGAACTGAACATAATGGTACGTGATATTTATGGAAATGAAACGGATGTGAAATATAAAATTAACAGGGAAAGTGCTAATGCTTCAGTGGATAATCCCATGGGGCTGACCTGGGTGGTTTTTATCGAAAATTCGGTATATAAGGATTTTGCTTCTCTGGATGGTCCTCCAAAAGATGTGAGTCTCCTGAAGTCGGCTTTGGCGAATTATAAAATAAACAAGATCATTCACAAAAAGGATCTTGGAAAGTCGGAAATGGACGTGTTTTTTAATATCGAGCTACGCGATCAATTAAGGAATAACAAGGTTAAGTCCCTGGTGATATGGTATTCGGGGCATGGCAAATATGTGAACCAAACGGGATACTGGATTCCGGTGGATGCAAAAAGGGATGATGAGGCTTCCTATTTTAATTTGAATACATTGCAGGGGGCTTTACAGAATTCATACAAATCGCTTGATCACGAACTGGTGATTACGGATGCCTGTGAATCGGGTTCTACTTTCCTGGATGCGATGAGAGGTGATACGGCTGTGACATGTAATAATCCGATTTATTATCAGAACAAAACTGCTCAGGTTCTGACTTCTTCCGGGTATGAGCTGGCTTCTGATAATTCTGAATTTGCTAAAAATATTGCCCGGCAACTGAATAACTCCAAAAGTTGCGGAGCTTCTGTGGATGGGATCTTTCTCAACCTGCTGGATATTGCCCGAAATTCCAAAGGGAAAATTCAAACTCCTAAGTTTGGGCAAATTCTTGGTGCGGGACACGTAAGACCTTCTACATTCTTCTTTATCCGGAAATGATACGGTTTATTTTTGCCGCTTTTACCTATTTTGTTGTTACTTTTTCGGATGCCCAGATTTTTTATTTTGAGAATTATCCGGTGGCAGAAGGGCTTGTTCAATCAAATGTTCGTTGTATGGTCCAGGATCAGCAAGCAAAGATCTGGCTTGGCACGGATGCAGGCATCTCAAGGTTTGATGGTAAGGTTTTTCAGAACTTTACCGTAAACGAGGGTTTAGCCGACAATGCAGTGAGTGCCATGATCTGCGATCATTCAGGTAGTGTCTGGATCGGATATAATTCGGGAGGTGTAAACCGCTTCCGGGATAATAAATTTGAATTATCGGGTTCTGGTGTTTTTCCGAGAGGTAAAAAAGTTCTCTGGATTTATGAGGATAGTAAACATTCGATCTGGATCTCTTTCGAGGGTTTTGGAGTTTTTTGCATTCCTGATCCGGATGCTGATCTAAGAGGTTCACATGCCTATACTGTTTTCAAGAGCAAGGAGGGTCTCAGTTCCCTTGTTTTTGACATTCTGGAAAGTAAAAAGGGTGATTTGTATTTTGTAACGGATGTGGGTGTCAAGCACTTTCTTTCTTCTGAAAATCGTTTTGAGTTTTTTAAAGTAAAAGAGCTGGAAGGAATAGAGATCACTAAGATGCTGGAAGATGAGGATGGAAATTTCTGGTTTGGGCTTTACCTGGGAGGACCGGGTATTTTGGCAAAACTTGATACTAAAACCGGGAAGGTTACTACGCGTATGTTGCCTTCTTTTATTTCCTGCCTGATGAAGGACAAGAATGGGATTATATGGGCCTCTACCTGGGGTAATGGAATACTCAAATTCGATATAAAAAAAAATGAATTCAGGGAATTTAATGCCCGGAATGGGTTTAATTCGGAAAAAAACTATTGTTTATTGAAGGATCGGGAAGGAAATATATTGATCGGTTCTCAAAATAATGGCTTGTATATTTTTAAGGGCGAACGATTCGTCACATATAATTCTTCCTGTGGATTAGTGGGAGACCTGGTTTATTCAATTGGAGCAGACGAACTGGAAAATTTATTTATTGGCACGAATAAGGGTTTGTCTGTTTTACGTAAAAATGAAAGTGTCTTCAAAAACAGTAAACAGATAAATGGAACTGATTTCAGTATACGGGCTCTTGTATTGGACAGGGTAGGGGGCGTCTGGATAGGAACCGATGATCAAAAGGTGGTCCGTTATTCGTTATCGGAAAATAAGTTTTCTGTTCCAAGATCGCTGAATGATAATATTACAAGTACGATTGTGAATTGTCTTACTTTCGACCTATCGGGCAGGTTATGGGTGGGCACCGGCGGAAGTGGATTGTGTGTATGGGATATAAAGAAAAATGAAAAGCCGAAAAATTTTACAGTGGAAGATGGCTTTTACGGACAAGAAGTTAGTATCCATTCTATTTTATGTGATCACAAGGGAATTCTCTGGGTAACGGTTGCAGGGAAGGGACTGGCTCAATATGAACCGGATAAAGCCATAGGAGTGCTTGGTTCAAAATTCAAACTATTTACTCAGAAAGATGGTTTTGCCTCGGTTAATCCGACTGCTTTAGCTGAGGACGTCAGTGGAACTGTCTGGATTGGTACTTCGGGTGAGGGTTTGTACAGTTACAGAAATGGAAGTTTTCGGCAATATAAAATTGCAGATGGTTTGGCTTCTGACCTGATCTGTTTGATCTCTGCGGACACTCAGAACAATATATGGATAGGCACTAATAAAGGGCTTAGTAAGTTTGTTCAGCAGGATTCTGTATTTATTTCATACGGAAAAAACGAAGGTTTTAAGAGTGTTGAGACAGAACCCAATGCTTCCTTTATTTCTAAGGATGGAACGATATGGTTTGGGACCGTTAATGGCCTGGTCAGGTACAATCCACTATACGATCAGATGAATACCCTGGAAACCAAGACAAGTATTACCGGGATTAAGGTTAATTATGTGAACGAATTATCTTTACAGGAGAGTCAGGTACTGAGGTTTAATGAAAATACACTCACCTTTTATTATTCAGGAGTTTGTATTTCTAATCCAGAGGCCGTAAGGTATAGGGTTATGCTGGAGGGAACAGATAAGGAATGGAGGCCTGCCAGCAAGGAGAATTCTGTGATTTATTCGAGTTTGCTTCCAGGTCATTATGTTTTTAAGGTCAAGGCAAGCAACAATCTTGGAAAGTTTAATGAAAAGCCTGTTACGTTTTCGTTCAGCATCGATCCTCCCTGGTATTTTACTTTCTGGGCTTATCTTTTTTACCTGCTGGTGATTGCAATTAGTTTTTTCATGTATATAAAGTGGAGGGAACGTAAACTGAAATCTGAAAAGAAGATCCTGGAAACCAGGGTGCAGGAACGAACTTTTGAAGTTCTTGAAAAGAATAAGGAACTGGACGAGAAAAATAAGGATATTCTTGCTAGTATCCGATACGCTAAGCGTATTCAGGACGCTATCTTGCCTCCGGATGAATTTGTCCGCAGGTATTTGCCGAAGACTTTTATCTTGTTTAAACCCAAAGACATTGTTAGTGGAGATTTTTATTGGTTACACGATAAAGGGCATAAAATTTTATTTGCGGCGGTTGACTGTACCGGTCATGGCGTGCCGGGAGCATTTATGTCCATTGTGGGTCATAATCATCTTGAACAGATTGTAGGCATAGAAGGGCTTACTCAGCCTGCCGCTATTCTGGATGCTTTGAACCGGAGTGTGAGTGATACCCTAAGGCAATCGCAGACGGATGACCGGATAAAGGATGGTATGGATATTGCATTGTGTATGTTTGATCGGAAGACAAATGAATTTCAGTATGCGGGTGCCTTTAATCCATTGTACTGGGTTCGTAACGGTGAACTGCGTGAAATAAAGGGAGATAAATTTCCGATAGGGAATCTCGTCGCGAATGAACAAAAAAAATTCACGAATCATTGCGTTCAGCTGGAAAAGGGTGATTCGATGTATGTGTTCTCGGATGGTTATGCAGATCAATTTGGAGGACCGGCGGGAAAAAAATTAAAATACAGTACCTTTAAGAAACTATTGGTGGAGAGTCTTGGTATGAATATGGAGGAGCAAGGCGCGTATCTTGCCAAGGCTATGGAGGAGTGGAAGGGTGGGCTGGAACAGGTGGATGATATTCTTGTCATTGGGACCAGGCTGTAAGGGATAAGGATTGAATTGTTGTATTATTGAATAAGAAAATTCATGAGGAATTGACTTCACAAATCAATAGCTTTATAGCGAAATCACCTCATTGATTCATAAGTAGTGTTACCTTATAACTCAATAAATATGGCTGAATTAAACGAACAGATACGTAAGCTCCGAAGTGATTATTCGCAAAGGGAGTTATCAGAAGTGGATGTGAATAAGGATCCTTTCCGGCAATTTGAAAAATGGCTGAAGGAAGCTATTGACGCAGAAGTTATGGAACCCCATGCGATGACCCTGGCTACTGTTGATAAGGATGCCAGGCCTTCTGCGAGAATTGTTTTATTGCGTGAAGTTAATTCGAAGGGGCTTGTTTTTTATACGAATTATAACAGCCGGAAAGGGCATGATATCGAGTTGAATCCATATGCCGCTCTGACATTTTTCTGGCCCCAGATTGAACGGCAGGTAAGGATTGAAGGAGTCCTTGAAAAAATAAGCCCTGCTCTTTCCGATGAATATTTTAAGTCCCGTCCCAGAGAAAGTAAACTAGGTTCCTGGGTTTCGGGACAAAGTCAGGTTATTATGGGTAGAAATATCCTGGAGGATAAATTTATTGAACTGTCTGAAAAATACCCTACAGAAGAAGTTCCCCGTCCATCTTATTGGGGAGGTTATTTGTTGAAACCTTCCTGTATGGAATTCTGGCAAGGTCGCCCCAGCCGCCTTCACGACAGGTTACAGTTTAGTTTAGTCAACGGACATTGGCTGATCCAGCGTTTGTCGCCTTAACCTTAATCGACCTTTTTTGCTGCTGCTTTCCGGCCGGGTTTTTTAGGAGCTTCGGCTTTCTTCTCTGCTTTTTTGGCTATCTTTTTTGGAGAAGCAGATGTCGATTTTTTCTTTTTATGAGGTCTGCTTACGCCATAAGAACCCATGAATATTTTGCCTTTTTTACTTTTTTTGTCTCCTTTTCCCATAATGTCTTTTTTTTGAACGTGTGAAATTACGCATTTTTTCTTTTATAGTATTCTTCTTCGATCAGTTCTGATTTTTGAATAGAGTTGCGGAGCCATTGTGTCCTGATTCCTTTTTTTTCTTCTTCGGTCAAATGCCAGTCCAGTCCGGATAGATGAAGTTTGTGAACGAGGGTATGCAGGCAGATGGAGGCAGATACTGAGATATTAAAACTCTCGGTAAAGCCGAACATGGGTATCTTAATAAATCCATCAGCCTGTTTTCTGACTTCTTCAGAGATACCGGTCAGTTCAGTGCCGAATACCAACGCTGTTTTAGGGCTAATGTCTAATTCCTGAAGGGTGAATTCGTTTTCATGTGGACTTGTTGCAACAATCCGGTATCCCTGTTTTTTGAGCAGGATCAAACATTCTGTTGTATCCTTATATTTAATCTGTGTAAGCCATTTGGATGAACCCAAGGCGATATCCTGATTGACGGTATACTTATTTCTATTTTCAATAATATGTACATCCTGGATCCCAAAGCAATCGCAGGAACGTAATACTGCACTGGCATTGTGCGGCTGGTAAGTATCTTCGAGCACCAGGGTCAGATGACGGGTACGATTTTTTATTATTTGATCAAATTTTCCCTTACGTTCTTCGGACACAAAGGCAGATAAGTAATTGATCAGTTCCTGACTTTCTTTTCTTTCCTCCATGCTATACTTTCCCGTTTGATTTGGCTGTTAACCCTGCTATCCGATATAATAAACGCGCGGCAACATTGGCATCCCATTCGTCTTTTCCCGGAGCGACTTCATTGATGTCAAACGCAAGAATCTGTTTGCCGCTTTCAACAATTTTCTGAACCAGGAATAGAATCTCTTCCGATTCAAAACCTCCTGCAACAGGTGTACCCGTATGGGGGCAAAGTTTGGGGTCGAGCCCATCAATGTCAAAGCTCAGGTATATTTTATGTGGTAATTCACGAATGATTTGTCCACAAATGTCTGCCCAGGTTTTGCCTTCGTATTGCTGAGTTTTAATGGATCTGTCGTAAAAGGTTTTGATCCTGCCTTTCGATTTTTTTTCCAGGATGGCTTCGGCCTCACAATAGTCCCGGATACCCACCTGAATTAGCTTGCTGACTTGAGGTATTTTCAGGGCATTGAACATAATGGACGCATGCGAAAATTCAAAACCTTCGTAAGCGTCACGAAGATCGGCATGCGCGTCAATCTGAAGAATGGCAAAGGATTTGTGCTTTTCTGCCAATGCCTGCATCAGGCCTAAGGGTGTACTGTGGTCTCCACCTAATAGGGCTACCACCTTGTTTTTGTTCATATACTGCAAGGCTTTGCTTTTGACCCATCCATTCATTTCTTTACAGGCCTGGTTGATTTCAGTCTGAATGTTTTTCATGGTTTTATTACTAGCCGGGTTCTGGCCTTGCTCGTATAGGCTGATGTATTTTTCGGCTTTCTTTCGTAAACGTTTGCTTGTGGTCCGCAATTTTTTTGAAACGGCATCCATTGCGATGCCCATTTTCCAGAGATCTTTTATATAGGGGTCGAAAAGGTCCACCTGATAGGAAGCATCGTAAATTGCCTGAGGGCCCTTTGCTGTACCTGCACTATAGGAAACGGTTACTTCCCAGGGCACGGGAATAATGATTACTTCGGCTTCATCTGCATGGAAAGGTAGTCCGAATATGTTATTATTCGTATCTCCTATGGTATTCGGATCGAATTTCTTTATTTTTTCCAGTTTGTTCATGGGTCGAATGCTTGGGTCTGTAAAAGTATTAAAATAGTCAAAGCGGTTCAGGATACGGTCCATTGTCCCGTGAGTGGAAAGCCCCGAAGGAATTCCGTTGTTGCCATTCTTTTTTTTCCGGCCAGCTGTAGTTCATGAATACTAACATAACCACTTTTTGCGGCTACTTTCAGATAGGTTTTTGAATCGCTGCTGATTGATCTTAGCTGGGTAGAGGGCGAATTCATTTCTTTTGTAGTTCTGAAAATTTTCAAGGGAAACATTTGTCCTGTCGGTGAAACTATTTCGGTGAATGCTGTAGGATAGGGACTTAACCCGCGTATGAGATTATGAATCTCGGCTGCCGATCTGGTCCAGTCGATTTTGCAGTGTTCTTTGAAAATTTTAGGAGCATGTTTTAATTCTTCTCCGGGTTGAACAAATTTTTCCTGTTCAGTTTCGGTATATGTCCTTTCGTCAATGGACCGGATTGTTTCTGCAAGCAGCTCTGAGCCGATGTTCCTGAGTTTATCATGTAAATCTCCTGCAGAGTCATTTTCTCCGATCGCCACTTCTCTTCTTGAAATAATCTTTCCGGTATCGATCTGATGCTGTAGAAAAAAAGTACTTACTCCGCTTTTTTTCTCTCCATTGATGATTGCCCAATTGATGGGCGCTGCTCCACGATACTGGGGCAGTAGGGAGGCGTGTAAATTGATCGTGCCCAAGGGAGGATTCCTCCATACCGTTTCGGGTAGCATTCGGAAAGCCACGACCACTTGCAGGTCGGCCTGAAGGGAGGTTAAGCGGGTCAAAAATTCCGGATCCTTCAAATTGGAAGGTTGAATAATTGGAAGACCCTTTTCCAGGGCATATTTTTTTACTGCTGATTGATGAATTTCTAAGCCCCGTCCGGCTGGTTTGTCGGGGGCGGTGATAACGGAAACAACCGTGTACTTGTTTTTTATCAATTGATCGAGTGAAGCAACCGCGAATTCCGGGGTGCCCATGAAAATTATTTTTAGTTTTGAGTTCATTCGACGTAAAGTACGAGTCCTTTTAAATACTCTCCTTCTGGATGATAAATACTCACCGGATGATCCGGGGGCTGACCTAACTGATGGAGAATTCGTATGTTTCTTCCCGCAATGATAGCTGCAGCCATTACGGCACTGTTAAAAGAGTACCGATCGACTACCTGCGAGCAGGAGAATGTAAATAGCAATCCTCCCGGTTTTATCTGTCGAATGGCTTCTGTATTTAATCGTTTATAGCCTTGGATCGCGTTGTGTTTGGTATTGCGGTGCTTAGCAAATGCCGGCGGGTCCAGTATGATTAGATCGTAAGTATTATCTTTCCCCTTTAAAAAATCAAAAACGTCAGATACAAAGGATTGATGAATATTTTCGGAAATCCCATTTAACAAAATATTTCTGTCGGTTAATTCAATTGCTTTTTTTGAACTGTCAACGGAATGGACCAGACTGGCTCCTGCTTTGGCTGCATACACAGAAAATCCTCCGGTATAGCAAAATGTATTTAAAACAGCTTTCCCTTTTGAATACCTGGCTACTAATTCCCTGTTTTCCCGCTGGTCGATAAAAAAACCTGTTTTTTGCCCTCCTTCCCAATCTACGAAAAATTTATGCCCGTTCTCAATGACTTCTGTTGATTTTGGATTTCCGAATAAGTAAGCATTCTTGATTTCTAATTCATTCTGCTTTGATAAGGTTTCTTCACTTTTGTCGTAAACTGCATCCAGATCCTGTTCTGGGTATATTTCCCGGAGGGCTCCTGTTAGTTCTTTTTTCATCAGGTGCATACCGATGGAATGGCTTTGAATGACCGCCGTTCCGGCATAGTAGTCTATTATCAGACCTGGAAGTCCGTCGCCTTCTGCATAACACAGACGGTAAACGTTACCATTCCCGTTTTCAATAAGGCCTATACTTTTGCGGTAATCGTACGCTTTTTGGAGTTTTTGTTTCCAGAAACTTTGGTCGACGGGTACCCGTTCAAAGGAAAATATCCTTACTGCAATTGTTCCTAACTGACAATGGCCTGTGCCCAGATAATTATCCTTGCTGTCAAAGATTTCTACAAGATCACCTTCCTGAACTTCTCCCTGGATCTTGTTGATAGCACCGGAGAATACCCATGGATGATACCTCCGCAGGCTTGCGTCTTTACCCTGGTTTAATGTTATCTTAACCGGCAATTTATTCATTTATTAGGATTCCCCATCAAAACGTATTGCAGGATGTTAGCGCCCATTTTTAAAGCTTTCAGATGCGTTTCCGGGGAATCCTTGTGTACTTCATAGGATTCCCATCCATCGCCCAGATCACATTCGTAATCATAGAAACAAACCAAGCGCCCCTCGTAAATCAGGCCAAAACCCTGAGGTGCTTTGCCATTGTGTTCGTGAATTTTTGGTAAGCCTCCCGGGAAATCAAATTTTTCATGGTAGATCGGGTGGGAAAAGGGTAATTCAACAAAATCAAGTTCCGGAAATACCTTTTTCATCTGGTTACGGATGAACTTGTCGATTCCATAATTATCTGATATTTCAAGAAAACCTCCGCCCAGCAGGTATTTGCGCAGGTTATCAACTTCTTCCGGATTAAATACCACATTTCCATGACCCGTTATATGTACGAATGGATAGTTAAATAACTCTGGACTTCCAACTTCCACAATGGCCTGTTCGGGGTTGATGTTGGTTTTGAGGTTTTCATTGGAGAACCGGATGAGATTAGGCAGAGAAGTTTCGAGATTTGCATACCAATCGCCTCCGCCGTTATATTTCAGTAAGCCAATCTGGTAGGAGGGCGTTCCGTTAAAACTTGATAATAATCCAAGAGTTATCAGAGAAAGCAGTATTCGTGAAAATTTTAACATAATGGAAATTTCTTCCTTTACCTCGATGAATCGTCCTTGCAAATTTAAGTCTAATTTGAATTGGAGTTAGTAAGTTGATTGTTTATTTTTAAACGACATGAGAATTATCTTTAGAATATATATGGCAATTACATTGGCTTGGTTTCTATTGCCGGCTTCAGCAGCAAACGATCCTGCATTGGAATCAAAAGTGAACAGCTGGATGCAGAACCCAAAAGGACTTCGCTTTTTAGAGAACAAAGGTCAGATGGTGGATTTGGAGGACGGCTATTCTCCAGTGGAGAATAGAGCAGGTAAATGTGTTGCAGATATGAACCTGCTTTTTAAAATCAGCACTGCTGGGCTGGATATGTATATCACCAAACACGGGTTGAGTTATGTGTTTACCCGTATGGAGAAAAGCAAAATACCTGAATTAAACAGTTCAGCTAAATCATCCGGCTGGAACGATCATTTAAACGAAAGTGTTAGTGTTCACTATTGCCGGGCGGACATGGAATTGGTCGGTGCTGAAATAAAGCAAGAGAATATCCTCAGAGAATATGAAAGCGAGGATCGAACGGATTATTATTTGGAGCATTGCCCCCAGGGGATTCTGAATGTTCATAGTTATGAAAAGATCACGATCCGAAATGTCTACCACGGGATAGATTGGGTGTTATATGAGAAAAATGAGGATTTAGGAATTGGAAATCAGGAATCAGGATTTGGGATTAAAAGTGTGGGCGGAATTAAATATGACTTTGTTGTGCATCCGGGAGCAGATCCTTCTCTGATAAAACTCCGGTATAAATGGACAGACCGGCCAAGTTTGCAAAAGGATGGATCAGTAAAAATAACCACTCCAATGGGATCCATTGTAGAAGGAAGACCTTTCAGCTATCATTATGGACATGAACATAGGCAAGAAATAAATACACGTTATTTTTTGAAAGATGATGAGATCAGTTTCGCACTTGGAAAGTATAATCAGAAAGATACCTTAATAATAGATCCTTCCTTGGTATGGGCCACCTATTCGGGTGGGAATGACATTGAAGATGTCTATTCTATAAATTCGGATGGAAAAAATGTATGGGTGACGGGTTCTTCGGAATCAGCCGGGTTTCCAACCTTTAACCCTCCGGGAGGAAAGGCCTATTTTATGGGTACTTATAGCGGTGGACTGATGATGGATATAATTATTATTGAATTCAGTATTTGTGGCCAGCGCATCTGGGCCACTTATTATGGGGGAAGTATGCTCGATGTTGGTAATTCGATAAGTAGTGATGGTGTGAGTGTATGGGTTACCGGACAAACGGCATCAGGGAATTTTCCTACTCAAATTTCGGGGACTGCTTATTCTCAAGGTGCACTCGGTGGAGGATTTGGGACTAATAATGCATTTATATTGCAGTTTAGTTGTACTACGAATGCAAGGTTATGGGCCAGCTATTATGGTGGAAGCAGCAGTGATGGAGGTAATTCTATTAGTAGTGATGGTAGTAATGTCTGGGTGACGGGACAGACACAATCAACGAATTTCCCGACCTTTTTCTCGGGAGGAACCTACAAACAAACTGCATTGGGAGGGGTAGGAACTTCGAATGCCTTTATTTTGCAATTCAGTTGTTCTACCAGCGCCCTTGTATGGGCTACTTATTATGGGAGAAGTGGCATGTCCACTAATGGAGGTGATATTGGATATTCTATTAACAGTGATGGTAAGAATGTATGGGTGACTGGACAAACACAATCAACCGATTTCCCCACACTGTTTCCTGTGGGTGCTTATAAACAGGTTGCGCTGGGAGGAGTTTCAGGAAACACGAATGTTTTTATTTTGCAGTTTAGTTGTGCTGCCGGTGCTCTGGTTTGGGCAAGCTATTATGGGGGAAGTTCAGCGGATCAGGGAAAATCAATTAATAGTGACGGAATAAATGTATGGATAACGGGACAGGCAAAGTCAACGGACTTTCCCCTTCAGAATCCAGGAGGAGGGACTTATATGCAAACTTTGCCTGGAGGCACTTACAATCCTTTTGTTTTGCAGTTTAACTGTGCCACGGGTAGTTGCATATGGGCTACTTATTATGGTGGTAGTAACATTACTGGTACAATTGGTGCAGTTGGTGATATTGGGTATTCGATCCAAAGCGACAGAACAAATGTATGGGTATGTGGCTCAACTTCTTCGACAGGTTTTCCAATCAAGGGTCCTGTATGTGGTTTTTACCAAAATACACTTAAAGGAGGAAGTGCAGATGTTTTTATTTTGCAGTTTACTACTTCTGGTGTCTTACGCTGGGCTACTTATTATGGAGCTGATTCTGAAAATGATGGGAGTTATATTTCCAGCGATGGGACAAATCTATTTGTTTCGGGAGATGCAGAGTTAAATGGATATCCTACAGTCAACCCTGGAGGCCTGGCTTATTATAAAACAACAATTGCTGGGACGGAAAATATTTTCATGGCGAAATTCAGCATTTCCTGTCTTGCAGCTGGTCCGGATACCGCTTTTTGCTCAGGGGGATCGACACAATTATATGCGAATGGAGGAACAAATTATATCTGGTCTCCCCCTGCCGGTTTGAATTCCACAGTGATTTCCAGGCCAGCAGCGAATCCCATCGCTACTACTACTTATACGGTAACGAGTAGCGATGCATGTGGAGCCACCTCTACAGCCACCGCCACCATAACAGTAAATCCTATTCCTGACATACAAATCACTCCTTCTTCGCCACAAATTACCTGCGCTTCTGCAAGTGTAACCTTAATGGGAAAGTCAACATCGACGGGTGTAAATTACCAATGGATTGGTGGACCAGGGATGGCCGATTATGCCGTATCTATAGCTGATTCTTATACTTTGGTTATAACGGATCCAACAGGTAATTGCACTGCAACGCAAACTGTTACGGTAAGGAATAACACTGCCATTCCACCAGTAACAGCGGCAAGCAGCAATGATCTGAGCTGTGCTTTCACCAATTCAACTCTGACGGGGACCAGTGGAGCCGGGGTTACAATGGTCTGGAACGGGGGGACATTGACTGGAGCAGCTAATCCTGCCTCTGTGGCAGCCTCCGGCACCTATACTGTTACAGCAACCGATACGACAAATGGCTGTGCCGCCATATCAACGGTTACTGTTTTAGGTATTCCGGGACCTGGGATAACAATAGAAAAGATCACTAATACCTGTAAGGATAAAACAGACGGGGCTATTGCTTTAACAGTAACGGGTACAGGATTAATATATACCTGGAGTAACGGGAACTCAGGCTTGACAGCTTCGGATTTGACCCCAGGTATCTACAGCATTACCGTAACTGACGGAAACGGATGTATGGAAACAACGGTTGTAACTGTCACCCAATTTCCTGTTCCTGTAATTAATGCCGGAACAAATGAAACCATTCTTAAAGGCCAGTCCGTTCAATTAACTTCGGGTGGGGGAAATAGCTATTTATGGAAACCCTCGGCAGGTCTTACTAATTCTGGAATTGCTGATCCGGTTGCCAGCCCAAACCAAACAACAAACTACGTAGTAACAGTAACTGATGGAAATAATTGTTCCTCAAAAGACAGTGTATGGATAACAGTTATCAGCTGTGAGGCTTCCCAGTTATTTATGCCAACAGGATTCTCTCCCAATGGTGATGGTGAGAACGATATACTCTATTTGAGGGTTCCAGACTGTGTTACACAAATGAACTTGAGCATATATGACCGCTGGGGTCAGCAGGTATTTGAGACAACAACTGCAGCAATTGGATGGGATGGTACATTTGGAGGAAGAGTTATGAACACTGGAGTTTTTACTTATTATCTGAGTATTACTTTAGAAAATGGAGAAGAAATTAGTAAAAAAGGAAATATAACCCTGTTGAGGTGATGGCCATTACCCTAACCGAATTCAACTGGTGAAATTTCGCGAATATTTTGAGTGAGTATAGATTTATTTCTACTTTAGCAGATATTAATAATAAAATATTATAAGTAAACTCCAAAACCTTAAAAAAATGAAAAAAATTGCATTGCTTTTAGTTGTTTTTACAACATCGCTGTTGACAGGAGCTATGGCGCAAGGCGCTCACCCTGCTTATTTACATGCATTGTCTGATTTGCGTGCGGCACGCTGGATGATTGAGCATCGCCCGGGAGATTGGGTTGCTTCTGAAGATGAACATGCAGCTGTCAGAAAAATTGATGATGCTATCGGTGAAATTAAAAAGGCTGCTATTGATGATGGAAAAGACATCAATGACCATGTAAAAGCTCAGGAAGTAAATGAGCACAAAGGACGTTTGGGTAAAGCTTTGGAATACCTGAGAAAGGCTCGTGCTGACATTGAAAAGGATGAAGACAATGATTTTGCAAAAGGTCTCAGAAAAAGAGCGTTTATGCACATTGACGAAGCGATACGTCTTACAGAGAAGGCGAGACAGTCATAAGGGATTTTGGGAATATTGTTAAGGAAAACTCATCGGGCTCTAAAAAGCCCAATGAGTTTTTTTTCTGCTCATTGTTTATATCATTTGTGTATAGTAGTTTTAAAGGTTGAATAATTACGGGAGGCAGAGCCCCAGCATGAAAATTAGACTAATCATCCTTATCGCGGCTGGCATCACTTTTTTCTGGCTATTGACGCCGGTCTTTGTCCTTGCTGCCAAGGACAATTTAATACGAGGCGATGGCCCAGCACTGGAAACAAAGGTTCAGAACTGGATTCACGATGGAGAAGGATTTCGTATGACAGAAAATAAAGGTCATATAGATGATCTGCAGGGAAGAGTTGTAAACGAGGTTTTATTTAAGACGAGCGAAAAGGGCATGGATTTATACATTACGACTACCGGGTTGAGTTATGTTTTTGCCAAAATAGATAAATCTATAAAGCCACAATTATCTGGCCCAACTAAAGTAGCTGGAGCCCGCATACATGAAGAAAAGTCGGATATGTCAATCCACTATTGCCGAGCAGATATGCAATTAGTGGGTGCTGATATACGAAAAGAAAACATTACAAAAGAAGGTGAAAGCGAAGATCGGACAGACTATTACCTGGCTCATTGCCCATCAGGGGTAACGAACGTTCATAGTTATCAAAAAATTACTATTAAAAATGTTTACCCAGGAATAGATTGGGTCTTGTATCGAAAAAATCAAGATTCAGAATTAGGGATTGAGGATTCTGGATTTAGGAAATGCGAAGCATTCAGGAACTCAAATGAAGATAAAGAAAAAGATGTGAGTAATAAGGATTTTAAAAATGCCGGTGGGCTTAAATATGATTTTATTGTTCATCCAGGAGCTGATCCTTCACTGATAAAGCTCCGTTATAAGTGGACAGATAAACCCAGCATTCAAATGGACGGTTCGGTAAAAATAAGTACCCCTATGGGAAGTATTACAGAATGTTTACCGATAAGTTATACTGGTGCTAAAAAGCAAAGAATAATTACTCACTATGTAATACATGGGAATGAAATAGGATTCAAGCTGGATAAATATAATAAAAGTGACACTTTGATAATTGATCCTACACTGATATGGGCTACCTTTTATGGTGGCAATACACAAGAAGATATTTATGCTATCAATACGGATGGTGCAAATATATGGGTGACAGGATACGCCGCAACAATTGGTTTTCCAACAGATACCACTACAAGTGGACAGTATTTGCAAAAAAATGCAGGAGGACCCTATCAAAATATTGTTATCCTTCAGTTTACTACTTGCGGTAAACTTATCTGGGCTACCTATTATGGTGGAAGCAGTGATGATATAGGCTATTCTATTCATAGTGACAGTAAGAATGTATGGTTGACCGGATCGACATCATCATCTGACTTTCCTCTGAGGACTCTTTTCGGCGCTTATAATCAAAATACTTTAAGAACGTCGTCTGGATATAGTAATGCTTTCATTTTACAATTTGACGTTAATACTGGAGCATTGATATGGGCTACGTATTTTGGAGGAAGCATGAGTGATCAAGGCAACTCAATAAACAGTGATGGAAAAAATGTCTGGGTAACCGGGGGAACACAGTCGACAGATTTTCCTACTTCGTTTCCTGGAGGAGCTTATATACAAAGAGTTATCGGAGGAGGAGTAGGTAACGCTTTTGTTTCAGAATTTAATTGCTCAAATAGTTCCTTGGTATGGTCTACTTATTATGGAGGAAATGGCGGAGATTTTGGTAATTCTATTAGTAGTGATGGTACGAGTGTATGGGTTACAGGGGAAACTCAGTCTGCCAATTTTCCTCTTCAAGCTCGTGCCGGAGCATACAATCAGTCCGCTTTGGGAGGGGTAGGGGCTGAAAACACCTTTATTATAGAGTTCAATGCAAATACCGGTGGAAGAATATGGGCTACTTATTATGGGGGAAGTTCTATTTACAATTTTATAAATGGTGGGGGAGATGTCGGATGTTCTATTAGTAGTGATGGGAATAATGTATGGGTCACAGGACAAACCTATTCAACCGATTTTCCAACGTATGCACTGAATGGAGCATACAATCAAAAGGCATTGGGGGGAATCGGAATTGGGAATGCCTTTGTATTGCGTTTTAAAGCTAATACCGGTGAGTTAATATGGGCCACTTACTACGGAGGAAGTGGGATCCTTGGTGGAGATATCGGGTATTCGATACAAAGCGATGGTTCGAATGTTTGGGTGTGTGGTGCTACGGGCTCGACAGATTTTCCGACAAAGAGTCCTGAATGTGGATATTTTCAGGACTCTTTTGGAAATGAATCGTTGGACGTTTTTATTTTACAGTTGAATGCTATAACAAGTGCATTGTCCTGGGCCACTTATTATGGCTCAGACTCAGAGAGTGATGGGAGTTATATCTGCAGTGATGGAACGAATGTGTTCGTTTCTGGGGATGCTTCGACAAATTTGTACCCTACAAAGAATCCTGGAAACGGGGCTTATTTCAATGGAACATTTTCCGGAGGAGAGGACATGACAACTTTGTTGGCAAAGTTCAGCATTTCATGTTCGGGTCTTCTGGTAACTCCGGATACTATTATCTGTCATGGAGGTGCTGTCATGCTAAGCGCAAGCGGAGCGAGTACATATACCTGGACTCCTGGAACGGGTTTGAATTCTACAACAGGAGCATCTGTAATTGCTAATCCAATTGTTACAACTACTTATACAGTAACAGGTTCGCTTGATAGGAATTGTACTTCAAGCGGCATAACTACTACAAGTGCTACTATATTGGTAAATGTGCCAACATTAACTGCTGGCTATATTGTTAGTCCATCTGGCAACATACCTTCGAATACCAATGTTCAGTTTACCGATAAATCAAATGGAGCAACGAGCTGGTTGTGGAATTTTTCTGACTCTTTGTCGGGGTCCAATGATAGTTCTGTACTTCAAAACCCCTCACATACTTTCGTTAAGCCTGGGAAATACTGTATTCTGTTAACAGTTAAAAATGATGCGAATTGTTTGGGAGATACTTCTTCCTGCATTCTTGTTGATACAGAGATAAAAGATTCTATTTTCATTCCGAATGTATTTTCTCCGAATGGAGATGGTAAAAACGATCATTTTTATTTTACTACTGCTGGGATATCAAGTTTAATGTATTCTATTTATGATCGTTGGGGAATTCTTCTATTTGAAGCGGATGGTATAAATGAAGAGTGGGATGGCAGGGCAAAAAACGGAGAAACGGTTTCTGATGGGACCTATTACTATATCTATAAGGCACAATCGTATGATGGAAAATTATTTAAAGGATCAGGCTTTGTACAGTTAATTTCGGGGAATAAATAATTTGTTAAATTGCGGTTATTGTCATTAATATATGGTTTATTGATCTTCACGTTATTACCTGTTTATGGTAATGATCCGGAACTGGAATTAAAAGCCAATGGCTGGGCGCAAATGACTAAAGGTATTCGTTTGACAGAAAACAAAGGCCAACTGTCAGATCTGCAAGGAAACAAAATGGAAACCCTTTTGTTTAAAGGGAGTGGATCGGGACTTGATATCTATATTACTACAAACGGGCTTAGTTATATTTTTAAGCGTTCGAAGACGTCAATACAACCTTTATTAACGGGCTCCAGTAAAACTGGATCATTCAAAGGAGGAAGAGAAGCAGTTTCGACACAATATTGTCGTTCCGACATGGAGTTAGTAGGTGCTGAAATTAAAAAAGAAAATATTATCAAAGAGGACGGAATTGAAGATGGCGCAGACTATTATCTTCCCTGCTGTCCGAATGGAGTAATGGATGTGCATAGTTATCGAAAGGTAACAATTAAAAATATCTATCCGGGTATAGACTGGGTATTGTATGAGAAAAATAAGGATTTAGGAATTGGGATTAAGGATTTTAAAAAAGAATCAGGGATGAAATACGACTTTGTGGTGCATCCGGGAGCCGATCCCTCACTTATAAAACTTAAATACAAATGGACAGATAAACCTCAATTGCAAAAGGATGGCTCACTGAAAATAAACACGCCAATGGGAGATATTGTGGAAGGTATTCCGGTTAGTTATGGGAATAACCATTCAAAAAAAATAAATACCAGGTATTCTTTTCTTGGGAATGAAATAGGATTTAATGTTGATTATTATGACCCTGAAGATACACTGGTAATAGATCCTGTTCTGAACTGGGCCACCTATTATGGAGGTGGTGGAACGGAAGATGTATGGTCGATGAATGCAGATGGTAAGAATGTATGGGTGACGGGGTTGTCAACTACAATTGGATTTCCAACCGACAGCCTTCCATCGGGAGCGTATTTACAAGGAAATTATGCTGGAGATGGTGATATTATTATCCTTCGGTTCAATACTTGTGGTAAACTTATCTGGGCCACCTATTACGGAGGAAGTGGATTTGAACAGGGTAATTCCATTAGCAGTGATGGAACAAATGTGTGGATCACGGGCTTTACTTCATCTACGGATTTTCCTACTCAGTTCCTTGCCGGCGCTTATAATCAATCTTCGATTGGTATGTCAGCTGGTATCCCGTCGGTCTCTAATGCTTTTGTTTTAAAATTTAGCTGCGCAAATAGTTCGAGAATATGGTCTACTTATTATGGCGGAAGTGGAAACGATAACGCTAGTTCTATTAGTAGTGATGGAACAAATGCTTGGATAACTGGATGGACAGCATCAACGGACTTCCCTCTTCACGTGCTTCCAGGGGCATATAATCAAAATGCCCCAGTAGGAACTAACAGACTTGCTTTTATTGCCCGGTTTAACTGCAATACCAGTAATTTGATATGGGCCAGTTCTTATGGGGGAAGTGGTGGGGATAATGGTAATTCTGTTTTTAGCGATGGTCATAATATATGGGTAACCGGAAAAACTGCATCAACAGATTTTCCTTGTTTGGCAACTGGAAGAGCGTTTAAACAATCTGCCTTAGGGGGAGGCGGAACTACAAACATTTTTATAGTTCAGTTTAGTTGTTTAACTAGTTCCAGGATTTGGGCTACCTATTACGGTGGAAGTGGAGCAACAACTACAGGTGATGCGGGCAATTCCATTTCCAGTGACGGGACACGTGTATGGGTCACAGGATTGGCCGCATCAACTGATTTTCCTACCAAAAATATGTCAGGGGCCTATAATCAACCTGCACAGGGAGGACCTTTTGCTCAGAATGCATTCATTCTGGCGTTTAGCTGTAATACAGATACGCTAGTTTGGTCGACCTATTATGGTGGAAGCGGCGCAAGTCCTTTTGGAGATATTGGTTATTCTATTCAAAGTGATGGGAATAATCTATGGATCTGCGGAAGTACAGGCTCATCTGACTTTCCAACGCTCAATTCAACCTGCGGTTATTTTCAGGATACCTTAGGGTCAGGTGGAGAGGATGTATTCATTCTGCAGTTCAACACATCAGGTCTTCTTAAG
>Ga0206820_1064_pt1 | contig 22977 bp, 24 predicted proteins | sample Alteio_BWOrgCont_84_FD_152857 | JGI IMG/M metagenome (GOLD analysis project Ga0206820, IMG submission 152857) | Enriched cells from forest soil in Barre Woods Harvard Forest LTER site, Petersham, Massachusetts, United States -... | ecosystem: Environmental > Terrestrial > Soil > Temperate forest >...
GGTGCATGAGGTTTATAATGTCATCATATTGAAGGGGCTTAGGCAGAACTTCTTTTTCCATCTCAATGGTTGTTGCAGGAATGTCTGTCTGTGGATAAAGAGCTAGAGAGGGAACCGTAAAGAGGAGCACGGAACGAATGATAAGTTTAGAGTATCGCATAGAGTACTTCTTCATGAAGGATAAGATCTATAAATGAGAAGTAGCATGGAATGCATTTAGAGTTCATTGGGATTTATTGCAAATGCAAAAATTTGCAATAAAGTGTAATCTAATGTTTTTATTTTATCATTTTTTTTAAACACACAAGGTTTATTTTTTGGCTTTTTCTTCTTCATATGCTAGTACAAAATACTTTGGATGTTCTCTTTTCCTATAATATACAAGAAGAATGTAAAAGCATTTGGGTGTAAGGATGAGATGGATTGCTAAAAAGCTCTTCTGTCAAAGCGAATTCTACAATTTCCCCTAAATACAATACAATGATCCGATCTGAAATAGATTGGATCATATGCAAGTCGTGCGAAATAAAAATAAAGGTTACATTATACTGTCTTTGTAAATATTTTATGAGCTCCATAAGTTGCATAGCAGTAGGAAGATCTAATGCCGTAAAAGGCTCATCGCAAACAATTACTTCGGGGGAAAGGGCAAGGGCTCTTGCAATGCTTACTCGCTGTAACTGGCCTCCACTACATTCATGAGGATATTTTGAAAGAACCTCTTTAGGAAGTGCTACTAAAGAAAGTAGCTGATAAATATAATGTAGCCTCTCTTCTTTAGAAAACACCTTATAGATAACAAGAGGTTCACAAATGATTTGCTCAATAGTCATTCTAGGGTGTAATGCAGAAGCTGGATTCTGAAAAATCATTTGCACAGATTTGCGATAGGCTGATAGTCGCTGCGAAGAAAACTGAAAGATATCTTTACCCTTAAATAAAATAGTCCCTTCATTAGGTAAATACAAATGTAAAAGCAATTTTCCCAACGTAGTTTTTCCAGAACCACTCTCTCCTACTATTCCAATTGTTTCTCCTGGGTGAATAGAAAAAGAAAGAGAGCGCAATGCATAAAAGGGCTTCTTTTTAAAAAAGAATCGCTTAGATAGATTGTTAATAGTGAACAAAGGATGCATTACCTTACTAACACCTCCTTAGGAAGCTGAAAGAAAACATTCTCTTCTATTAAAGAGAGCTCTTCTATCTCCGTCACTCCTAAAGTTTGTAATTTTTCAACACATTGAGAAACAAGATATTCAGGAGTAGAAGCTCCAGCAGTTAACCCTATAATTTTTTTGTTATCTAGCCACAGCGATTTAATTTCTCTTTCATCATTAATAAGATAAGTAGGAATTTGGCATTTTTCTCCAAGCTCTTGCAAACGATTAGAATTAGAACTGGCATTATCCCCTACTACTAAAATGAGATCTGATTTTGCAGCAATTTGTTTGAGAGCTAATTGACGATTAGTAGTAGCGTAGCAAATAGAAGAAGTGGGAAGAGTTTCAATATAAGGATACTTTTTTTGTAAGTGATCTATAATTTCCTTTACATCCTCCAGACCTAAGGTAGTTTGTGTAGTATAGAATAGCTTTTGCGTGATGGGGAAGCACAAATTGTCTACATCTTGTAATGACTCAATAATCGTCGTACTTTTTGGAGCTTGCGCAGCAGTTCCTATAACTTCTACATGATCTCGATGACCAATCAAAAGAATATAATACCCCAGCTTCGCAAAACGCTTAGCTGCAGAGTGTACTCGAGTAACAAGGCCACAAGTAGCATCCACTTCTACTAAAGCTCTTTTCCGAGCGATCTCTCGCACTTCTGGAGTTACTCCATGAGCAGAATAGATCACATAACTTCCTTGGGGAACTTCTGTGAGGTCTTCTATAAAAACAGCCCCCAACTTCCTCAGCTCTTCCACAACATGGCGATTATGGACAATTTGATGCTTTACATAAATAGGAGGACCCCATTTTTTTAAGGCTAGTTTTACAGTTTCAATAGCCCTTACTACACCAGCACAAAAACCGCGAGGCTTAGAAAGGAGAAGTTTCATAACACATCTGCAGCACAACGAAATCCATAGGTGCGATTCATGGTTCCCGGATTGTTACGGTGTCTATGGGAACAGCGCAAATCTTCTTTTAAACTTTTCCAACAGCCTCCTCGAAGGACTCGATAAACTCCTTGCATAGGACCTCTAGGGTTTTCTGGCTCTTGAAGCGAGGTCTCATAATAATTGTAATCATACCAATCTTGGCACCACTCATAAATATTGCCCGCAACATCATAAATGCCATAAATATTAGCAGGGTAGCTCATTACAGATGTGGTATCCGCACTAAAATAATTTGCTTGGCTGCGTTCTATATTTATCCCTGTAGGGTATATGGGATCTATTAATTTTCCTTGAGCAGCTACCTCCCATTCTGCTTCTGTGGGAAGTCTTTTTCCTATCCATTTTGCATATGCAATGGCTCCATACCAAGAAACGCCAATTACTGGATGCTTAGCATAACCAGATTCAATAATGTATTTTCCCGCTATTTTTTTGATTCTCGATTCTCGAAGACGAATAATATCATTATTAGTGCCATCTTTTTCCCCTCCCATAGATTCTAAAAAACGTACGAATTGTTCGTTTGTAACTGGATGAATATCTAAAGCAAAACTAGATAAAAGCACTTTATGCCTAGGGCGCTCATCCCTCCCTCCCTCATTACTTCCTCGGTAAAACTCGCCCCCTGAAATGATAATCATCTCTGTTAGCAAAGGTTCTATCTCTTTAATTTCTTTTTCTTTAGGAATATATCTTGCGACTGTTGGATCAGTGTGAAAAATAGCTCCAGGATCCGCTTCATAAGTAGGTCGATGAATTTCTGCGGGCTTTAAAATAGGTTTTAAAGTTTCTAATTGTGCAGTATAATCTTCTCTTTCTATCTTTTTGCCTGCCTCTACATCAGTAGAAATAGAACCCTTAGTTACATAAGAAATTGATTCTTGTACTTCTGTTTCTACAAGAGCTAGGCCTGCCTCTTGCTTTTCTTCTTGAAATTTTCCTTTCCAATTATCCATTTGTCTTTGAATAATTTTTGGAAGCTCTTGCAAATAAAGACTCTCTTCTAATGTAGCTCGCAAAGATTGCGGCCTTTTCTTCGGATCTACTTGTAAACAACGATACAATAAATGATCCCAATTATAGCGATAGTGAGGAGAAATTACACTGGGCAAAGGAAAAAAACCCTCTGGAAAATTTCCTATAAGAAGATAATAGGCTAAAATACCAAAAGCATATACATCTGTCATTGGGTCTATATCTTTATTTGCTTTTTGTTCTGGAGATAAAAAGAAAAAATTTTGTAAAAATGACTGGTGTAGTTTATTAAGCGCTGAGGAATCGGATGTATCTACAGGGTATAAATCCAAACGATTAAGAAAAGAAGGGCCAAGATTTATTGATAAAGAGTTAGCTAATGTATTATAAGTTCTTGTAAGGACTAGTTTTTCTCCTACTACTTTTGTTAAACCAAAATCTGATAGATAAATATGAACTTCTGAAGATGAGTGTCCAATTAAAATATTATTTAGTTTTATTCCCCTGTGGACAAAGGAGGCACCTTCTATTTGTTTTTGATGGGCGTAATCTAAAACAGATGCAAGTTGAAACAGCATTGTTTTAATCTCTTCCTCTAAAAGCATCCCCCCTCTCTTATGACTTATATATTGAGCTAGGTTTGTCGTTTCTCCCAAAGCATCCACAATACAATCTGTTACAAAAAAATAATTTCCATCCGCAAAAGAAATATTGTGAATTTTAACAAGATGGGGATGATCTAAAGTAATAAGCCCCTTTACTTCCTTTTCAAATCGCTTAATAAAGTTGCGGTCACTAGCTAACTCCTCAGGCAGAATTTTTAAAACAAATTGTTTCTTAATAAAGCGATGCTCTGCTAAATATACAGTGCCAAGAGGACCACTTCCTATTTGTTTTATAAGATTATAATCGCCAAGTAATTTTTTTTCCATAAAACTCTTTTTATAAGTTAATTATTCTTATTTACTTACACAAAATTTGTCATTTAAATATCTCAAAATATTTTATTAAATACCAAGCAAAAGCAACAACTATAGCTAATACAAATGCCCACAATAAATTTGGCAACCATTTCACGCCCCCTCCCACGCTCCCTCGAATCTCTAAGGTACCAATGCCATAAGCAAAGTCATGCTTTTCAGCAGGGAATTGAAAAGCTGCTGGATGATCACGAACCATCGTCTCAATATCCATTCCAAGGAAAGCACCATATTGCCTAATAAATCCTAAAGCATAAATAGAAGACAGAAAGCGATCTACCCTGCCCTCTTCAATTGCCTCCAAATAATTCATTCGAATAGATGTAGAATTTTCTACTTCTTTAAGAGTTAAATTTTTTTCCTCACGTTTTGCTTTAAATAATTTTCCAATTTTTTTAATTTCTTCCTCCATATCCCTCCTTGCTAGACAAATCCTAGATATTTGAGCGTAACTTATGCAGGGAAATTGTTCAAGAAAAGGGTAAGCTATGATAGAATCCTTTTTATGAAATCATCCCCTTTTGTAACTATAATTGATCTTACTATAACAAAAAAATTACAAGAAGACCTTAAAAACCAAGGGTTTTCAATTTCTCATCCCCCAAATACTGTATTTTCTGCAATAAAACCTGGGGTTTCTTGTACTCTCTATTCTTCAGGAAAACTTTTAGTGCAAGGCAAGGCAAAGCATGATTTTATTACCTATTACCTAGAGCCCCATATTTTACAAAATCTGACTTACTCTCATCCAGAGCAATATGTAAATGTTAACCCTCATATCGGTATTGATGAAGCTGGAAAAGGTGATTTCTTTGGGCCTTTATGTATTGCAGGGGTCTATGCAGAAAGCAAGGGAGTTAGTCGATTATTGCAATTAGGAGTATGTGACAGCAAACGCTTAAGCGATCAAACCATCCTTACTCTAGTGCCAATTTTAAAAAAAGAATTTCCGCATTCCATTGTCAAATTACCCCCTGAAACTTATAATCGCTTATATGAAAAATGTAAGAATCTCAACACCCTCCTAGCTTGGGCTCATGCTACTGCAATAGAAGATCTATACAAAAAAACAAACTGCTCAGATGTAATTATCGATCAATTTGCTCATTCCTCTGTTGTAGAAAGAGCTGTTAAAAACAAATCTCTCTCTATTTCGCTTACACAGCGCTATAAAGGAGAAGAAGATCCTGTAGTGGCTGCCGCATCCCTTATAGCTCGTCATGCCTTTCTAGAAGGGATACACAAGCTTAGCACAATGTACCAATTTCCTTTTCCTAAAGGAGCTTCTAAAGAAGTGATTAAAAAGGGGAAGGAGTTTATTTTAATGCATGGGCCTGAACTTTTACAAAAAGTAGCTAAAATGCATTTTAAGACTGCCAAGGAAGTATTATTTTAAAATAATCTTCTCTATCCCTCGCCTTTCAGACCTAGTTATTTGTTTTTAAACATGTTAATAATCTATTTTGCACTACTTCCCAATCTATAGTAGAAAAAAATGCATCCATGTACCCCTGGCGATTAAGTTCATATTCCGTAATATAAGCGTGTTCCCAAACATCCATAACAAGTAGGGGAATACCTCCTGCTATATGGCCTACATCATGTTCACTGACCCAAGAATTGCATAAACGTTGCGTTTTTCCGTCAAAATATAAAATAACCCACCCAACTCCTCGAGCAAGTCCCGTGTTCTGAAAGTCTTTTTTCCATTGGTCCATCGATCCAAAATATTCTATCATCTTTTGATGCAGCAGAGAATTTGGGATTAAAGCCTTTTTTCCTCCTAAATTATCGAAGTAGAGCTCATGTAAGATCATCCCATCCATTTCCCATCCAAGCCGACGTTTTATAGCATCCAAAGCAAGTGTATCCTGCTGGTTTTTTACCTCCCTATTTCGTATCATCTCTATAATCATATTGGTATTTTTGACATAACCCTGATAGAGAGTAAAGTGCATTTGCAGTAGTTTTTCACTAAATCCCGGCACTTTTCCAATAAGGTAAGAGTAATCTTTTGCTATATAAGGTTCTCCTGCTTGCAATAGAGAGGTTAAGGCTATCAAAAACACCGGGAACCATATCATTTTTTGTAAAATCATTCTTTTTTCTCCTTGCAAGTTATTGCAATATTGAAAAAGAAAGCAAAATTATGTCAACTTGTATTTCTATTGCGATATATTGCGAATGATATGAAAAAAAATCTTCCCTTTCTCTTTACTCTATTTTTCGCTATTGCTCTTTTTTTTATTGGTTTTTTTTTCCTAGATCTAGTGCTAGCTAATCAATTATTTTTTTTCCCAAAGTCTTTTCATCCCTTTTTAGAATGGCTCTCTTTTTGTATAGCCCCTATTCTTCATTTTATTGTTTGGCCGACTTTATATTGCCTCTCTTATTTCTTCTTTTCTCATAAAAAAGTGCTCCTTTTTATCAAACACCTTGTTCTTTCTCTGTTTGTTACAACAGTAATAGTACACTGCAGTAAATGGCTATTAGGAAGAGCTAGGCCTGAATTTTTACCCTATAAGATTTATGGGTGGTATTTTTTTTCCTCTAATTATGGCTTTGACTCCTTTCCCTCTGGGCATGCAACAGTAGCGTTTTGTCTCTTTTCTAGCTTTTCTCATTATTTTTCAAAGTATTGGATATACTTCTTCCTAGGATGCTTTGTTTGTAGCAGTAGCAGAATAATGCTGAATTATCACTTTGTAAGCGATATAGCAGGAGGAGTTTTCATTGGAATAGTTACTAGTGAGCTTATATGGAAAAATGTAAAGAAGTAAAAAGATAGCCGGATAGAAAACTATCCGGTTATCCTAGTTGATGACAACTACAATTACATTGTAGGAAGCATTGCTAAAGCAGGAGATGTTTTTCTCCTTTTCGCAGGTCTTCTTTTAGTTGTTGTTTTTCTCTTAGTTGTTGTTTTTCTACTAGTAGTTTTCTTACGAGTAGTTGTTTTTGAAGTTTTTCTCTTCACAGTGGTTTTTTTAGCAGCGGCCTTTCTTACTGGCTTTCTTTTAGCTATTGTTTTTTTAGCAGCAGCTTTTCTTACCGGCTTTCTCTTCGCAGTGGTTTTTTTAGCAGCGGCCTTTCTTACTGGCTTTCTCTTCGCAGTGGTTCTTTTACTTGTAGTTGTTCTACTCGTAACTTTTCTGCGAGTCACTGTTTTTTTTGCCTTTTTAGAAGAGACTTTTGTTCTTCTTTTCATAATTATCTCCCTGTTGAGATTTAAATAATTTTAATGGATAACTTAAAATCCTTATTTATCTACTCAATTTTTAATATAATAAATTTCAATAAAAAAATAAAAAAAAATATTAATATTTGTTAAAAAAAATGATTATTAAGGGTAGAAAGTAGATTACAACAAATAAGAAACTTTGTATAAAAGTTAAACTCGAGGAAGTTTTAAAAATGATTCAAAATACATTCTTAATTTTATCTCTATTTGTGGTTTTTGCCCCAATTACTTCTATGACCCTACCTCTAAAGGAGTTATCTATGAATAAGGAAATAGTAAATGAAAAGGAGCGGGATAAGATAGCGCCTAATCTCATGCTTTTTTACAACCCTGAATGTCCTTATTGTAAAAAAGTTCTAGGTTTTCTTGAAAAAATCAACAAAGACATACCTAAGCGAAATACTGCCAGTGATCTCAATGCTAAAAATGAACTTATGCAAGTTGGGGGGAAAACGCAAGTCCCTTGTTTATTGATTAATGGAAAGGCTCTTTATGAATCTCAAGATATTATTAATTGGTTTTTAGAACACCAAAATGAGCTTCAATTATAAAAAAAGCCAGCTAGTGGTCTAGCTGGCTATTAATTAGCTAAATAATTTATTTCTTGTGATCGTTTTTTTTCCAATCTTGTTTATCAGATCCAGGTGTTCTCTGTTCGCTGCGCTTTTCTTGTTGATGTTGTGGGTTTTTCCACTTTTGTTTATCCGATTCATTCGGATTATTTGATCCATGTGATTTATTATGATCTTGATTTGGGTTGTGCTTATCTGCCATATTTATTCTCCTATGATTTTTTAAAGGGCCCTTATTTAGCTCCTACTTTTTAAGATATCACTTTCCTATAATTTAATACTAAAATGTTTAATAAAATTAGTTATAAGTTAATTAAAATTAATGTTTTATTTAATAATTTTTATATTAATTAATGAATTTTAATTATCCATATAAGAAATAAAAATCAGGATATAAAAGTATAAATCCTTTTTAATCAGGCTTAAGCAATTAAATAGAAAAAGTTCCTATAGAATCCTTAATTTGTGTAATCTTAGCCTCATTGAGTAATTTTTTAGGGTTACCCCTCTTACTACTCGAATTAATAAAAAAAGAACCTTCCAGTTCTTTTAAAAAACCTTAGGAATCCCTAAAAATAAACTAAAAAAATCTGGAAGGGGAGAAATTGATGTATATATTAGGAGAAAGATAAGAGTGTAGCGAGCTCTTTCGCCTCTATAAGAGACATTTTACCTAAAATTTGCGAAACATATCGACTTAAAGCTTGTAGCTTCTTGATAACTGTTCCAGCAAACATCAACTTCTTTTAATAAAGGGAGTTTCACCCTTATTTATTATTCTAACAAATAGGTAATAAAATTTAATTGTTTTATATAAAAAATATTAAAAAAATAAATTAAATATGATATTAATATTATTTTTAGATTAAAAAATTGACAATTGAAAAACTAGTAAGTCTAGAAGAGACACTAGTTAAAAATAGACAGGATTCTACCCCAATGGGAATTGATATCAAACCCATTGTAGTACAATCAATTCAAAAGGAAGGTAGAAGAAACAAAATACTGATTATTCTACGGCAACTATATAGAAACCATAAAAGCCTAACTTTCTATCTTAAGTGCGATATTACTATGGCTAGTACAAAAAATTTTATAGGTGCCAGTTTTGTTCTTATCTGAAAAATCTTTTCTAAGTTCTATTAGTACTTTTTTTGCTTCTTGATTAATACATGATGCAATTTTATTTTCTGTATCAGGTACTGATCCCTCTTTTCTTAAAGGGAATAAGTTACTAACATGATTCATAATGACGATAAAAGCAGCAATAGGGGTGAAAAATAAAATATTAAAAGTTTTACTTATATTTCTAAAAGCATCTTTTATATGTTCTGCTATATCTCCAACCATATCTTCTAGGTCAAAACTTTTTTTATACTCCTGAAAAAACTTAACACTTTCTGAAGCTTTATTAAAGGTTACTATCATATTTTCCTCCATTTTTATTTAATAAAAATATAATTGTATATTAACTATTATTTAAAATACACAATTTATTAAAATAAATTGAATAAATTAATTCTATATTACTTAAAATCAATTAGTTATTTTTATAAAAAAATAACTAATTTCTATAAATAAAAATAAAAAATCAGCAATTAGATAGCTAATGAACCTAAATTTATTATTAAATTGACTTATGAAAGCTTTTACAAGCAAATTAACGAAAAACAACTACTTTAAAAATACTTAAGATATTGATAGTGTATACTATATGTTATTTGTATCTGTTTCAATAGCACTCAAATTAAAATATACAAGTTAAAAAACGGATTATGGATGTACAAAAACATGCTCTATATAGCTTATTGAATCGCTTTATATTTTGAAAAACTTTGATCGCACTTAGCAGCCAAAATAAAGTCATTTTCACTTAAGCCCTTAATTTTATGAGTCCAAATTTGTAGTGTTACTTTTCCCCAAGACAGGATAATAGTAGGATGATGCCCTTCTCTTTCTGCTATTTCTCCTACTGCATTCGTAAAATGGAGAGCTTCGGCAAAATTAGAAAAAGAATAGCTTTTTTCAAGGTATAATCGTTCTTCTTTTATATGCCAACCAGCAGGTAATTGAGATACAAGTTGTTGTAACTTTTCTCCCTCTAAAGGAAGTTCTTTTCCAGTGCAAGGGACGCATTTTTTATTGAGTAAATTATCTTCCATGACAAATTTTCCTATATTTTTTTATTAATGAAAAAAGCAGCCTCTCCCCAAGGTAGTTTCCCCAAAAATCTTTTTTCTACTTCAAAATAAGGAGTATATTCGCAAAGAGGGTAACTTACTGTTATGACTTTAGAGCCCAAAACCATGTTTTCTAAACATTGTATTGCGTTCTGTAACTTTTCCTTAGGAAGACATAACCCATAAAAATAGACTATAGTCGCAAAAGAGATATCCATCTTTGTCATATCTTGGCAAAAAAAAGATATATTGGAACAATAAAATTGTGCGGCAAGCTTCTTTGCAATTTCTACAAAGGTAGGAATCCTTTCAATTGCCCAAACTGTGCAACCTACAAAATGAGAGATAAAAAAGCTTATACGTCCCCTACCACTACCCATTTCTACAAAAAAATCGCTAGAAGAGAGTCTTGCTTCTTGGATTATTTTGGCTATAGTTGGCAACGGAGTCTCTCCATAGGTGTGGATTTCTTCTTCTCCAAGATTTTGCAAGTAGTCCTTAGAAATGCGATAAGGACTTCGAAATCTATACTTTGCTAACAAAGATTGGTCTAGTTTTTTATATTTTGCATCTTTATAAAAGCGCTTTTTTATCTCTTTCTCTGTAAAAAATTCTGATTTTTTGATTTGAAAATAGAGCCAAGATTCATATAAGTGATTTTTTAGATGAAAAAGGACCCTTTTCCAATGCATAGTTTACCAATTGATCTGTTGCCCAGGAAAAAGAACTCTAAAAAAATGAGGATTTAGCTCTGATTCTTTCATAGCGAGAAAAAGATCATACATAGGTTGCAATCTCTCTTCTTCAGATAGACGAAAGGTATACCAATGCATGCCTATGCTCATTTTTGACTCTACCTCCTTGTGAATTAAAACAGCTCTCTCTGGATTGATGTGGACAGGGGACATAAAACGAAGGGGAATGTAAGTGCCAATCGGAATTAAACTTAAATCTATATTTTTGAAATTATTACCTATCTCTTTAAAAATTTGTGAATTATATCCTGTATCCCCCACAAAATATAATCTTTTATCCCCACTCTCTTTTCGAAAAAAATCCATAATAAACCCGCACCAAAGAGTCTTATTACAATCAAACAAGCCTCTTCCAGAAAAATGTTGCGCTGGAACAGCGGTAACTTTAATAGCAGGAAGCCATTGATCTAGAACAATATTTTGTGATTCCCACCAAGATAGCTCTATTACATTTGTAATTCCTTTTTTAGTAAACCATTTTTTAACTCCTTTTGGAACAATAAAAAGGATATTTGGAAAAATTTGATAGAGCATTTTAATAGATTTTACATCTAGATGGTCATAATGATTATGGCTAATTAACACAATATGCACGGGGGGTAAATTTTGAATATCTATAGGAGAAGGATGTTTTCTCTGTGGACCTATACAAGAAATGGGAGAGCATCTTTTGCTCCATATAGGATCTGTTAAAATAGTAAGCTCATCTATTTGTATAAGAAAAGTGCAATGATTGATCCAAGTAACATTGGGACTGCTTATGTTAACTTCATTACCAGGAGAGGGATAACTAAAATCTTTTGGTAAAAGAGGCAAGTGTATGCCATCGTTATACAGCCCTATTTGCCATAAAAAGTAATGAAACCATTTTCTTTTTGTATCTTCTAAATAAGGGTTGAAATATTTATGTTTTTTTATAATTACTTGTGTTTTTTTATTTACTATATTATCCATAACGTAATTATATTAATTAATTTAATTAATATAATTAATAATTTATTTTACAATTATTTTTAACAAAAAAATTGAATATTATTTTATAAAAAATAATTTAATTATATGAATAATTCTGTTAATAAAATTATTTCTGCTCTAATTTTAATGTTAAAGAAATAGAGTTTGTAATAAAAGAAGGTCCAAAAAATTGGATTGGACTTGGAAACTTAAAGCAATCTTCTAGCGCCCATTTTTCTCGATTTTGAGTAAAATGTTGAAAGGGAGCCCCCTTAAGATCCACTAAGGCTTTTTGAATAACTGGCTTTCGTGTACCATGTCTCTCCTCTAAGTGTAAAAGTGTTGTAAGAGGAAGTCCAAAACACTCCCATTGGGAAGGATCTTGACTTAGATTCTTAATACAACTCATATACCCAGTAAAACCATCACGAATCAAAAGAGCCGTAAAGACCCCTAAAGCATAGCAATAGGTTGCGTCAAAATTAGAGGGATACCCGCAGCGCCCTTCATAACCAAAGAAATGATCTACGGCGACAAATTTAGCTCGATTTTGTAACTGTAAAGAGACAAGGTGGATAAGAAGCTTTTCTGTAGCAATTTTTGATACTTGCACATTACCATGAGGATCGCGATCCAGAAGTAACTGGCTTTGGATTTCTTTAGGAAAGCTCGCAAAAATAGTAGCTAAAGAAGAGGGCATAGATCGGTGAACTATTTCTATTCTTTCTTCTAGAGAAGCCTGCCCACCATGTTTTGCTATAATTTGATTGAGCAAAGAGATGAGTTCATTAATTTCTGGAATGAATTCAATTAATCCCTCTGGAATTACAATAATCCCATAGTTTTTTCCTGCTTTTGCTCTTTGATCAATCAATCTAGAAAGCTCATCTATGACTCGTTGCAGAGTATATTTTTTCTCTCTTATCTCTTCTGAAATTAAGGTTAAAGTAGGTTGTACTTGCAATGCACACTCTAAGGCAATATGAGAGGCAGATCGTCCCATCAATTTAATAAAATGATAGTATTTCTTGGCAGAAATTGCATCTCTTGCAATGTTACCTATTACCTCTCCATATACTTTACAAGCTGTATCAAACCCAAAAGAACTTTCTATATATTCATTCTTTAAATCTCCATCAATGGTTTTAGGCACTCCAATTACTTTAGTCGTAAGAGATTTTTGTAAAAAATATTCTGCTAAGATAGCGGCATTTGTATTAGAATCATCACCTCCAACAATTACAAGACCGTCTAAAGCAAGAGCTTTTACAGTAATTGCCGCTCTTTCTAGTTGCTCCTTAGTTTCAATTTTTGTTCGCCCAGAACCAATGAGATCAAATCCTCCTGTATTCCGGTACATAGCAATTTCTTGCTTTTCAAGCTCTCGGTACTCCCCTTTTATTATTCCATCTGGACCCTGTAAAAATCCGATTACCTTACTGTCTAAGTGAATTCTTTTTATAGCATCAAATAGTCCGCTGACTACATTATGTCCACCCGGAGCCTGCCCCCCTGAAAAAACTATTCCAACAGTCAATGGGTATAAATGATTACAATGGCCTTTTTGAAGAGATACAAAACCCTGATTCAAACTTTTTGGAAATAATTTTTTTATTTCAGATGAAACCTCGGGTTTATTACCCTGCGTACATAGCACAGCAGAAAAATCACCTAAAATTTCTGGTGTAATAGGAGAAAATTTTCTTCTCTCCTTTAAAAAATCATTTTGTGTTTCCATAGTCATATTCCCCTCACTCTCCTCTAAATGTAAAGTTTTGCTTTTCTTGCCTTTATCTCTCTCTCAAAGTAAAATTCTATGCAAAATAGGCTTATAATGACAAGAAAACGTAAATATATCTTTATTACAGGAGGAGTTATCTCTTCTCTTGGAAAAGGCCTTACTTCAGCTGCAATTGCTTTATTATTAGAAGGGAAGGGATTAAAAGTATCCATGTTAAAGCTAGATCCCTATTTAAATGTAGATCCTGGAACTATGAACCCATTGCAACACGGCGAAGTCTATGTAACGGATGATGGAGCGGAAACAGACCTTGATCTAGGCCATTACTATCGATACACTAATGCAAAAATTACTAAGGCTTCTAATGTAACTGCTGGGCAAATTTATGAAGGGGTTATTAAAAAAGAGCGCAGAGGGACATATTTAGGGAAAACAGTACAAGTAATTCCTCATGTAACAGATGAAATTAAACAAAAAATTATAGATAGCTGTGAACAAGATTCCGATATAGCTATTATTGAAATTGGTGGTACAGTTGGAGATATTGAATCGCAGCCTTTTTTAGAGGCTATCCGTCAATTTCAAAATCAACATGCTACCTTATGCATTACTATTCATCTCACCTACGTTCCTTACTTGAGCGCAGCAAAAGAAATTAAAACAAAACCTACCCAACACTCTGTACAACTGTTAAGAAGTATTGGCATTATCCCCGATTTAATCATTTGTCGAACAGAAAGCCCTCTTTCTCAAGAAATTAAAGAAAAAATTGCCTTATTTTGTAGTGTTCCCAACTCTATGGTTATAGAGGCGGTAGATGTCGATAACATTTACGAAGTACCTATAAAACTACAAAAAGAGGGATTAGATGAAAAAATTACTCATTTACTAGAGCTTCCCTCTCAAAAAAGTAACTTAGAAAAGTGGGAAAATCTACTTCTCACAATTAAAAATCCTAAATATAAGGCTTCTGTAGGAATGGTTGGTAAATATATCCATCATCAAGATGCTTATAAATCAGTTGTAGAAGCCTTGCAACACGCAGCAATTATTTGCAAGGTTGATTTAGAAATCATTGGGATCGATGCAGAACTTATCAGTTCTATAGATGAGATTCCTCCTTGCCATGGATATCTTATTCCAGGAGGTTTTGGTGTAAGGGGTTGGGAGGGAAAGATCTTTACAGCCCAATATTGCCGCCAAAACCATTTACCCTATTTTGGAATTTGTTTAGGCATGCAAGTCATGATTGTAGAGTTTGCTCGGAATATCCTAGAGCTTACAAAAGCAGATTCTACCGAAATGAATCAAGAAACTCCCTTTCCTGTAATTTCTCTTCTTTCAGAACAGGTAGAAATGGCTAACTTAGGCGGAAGTATGCGCCTTGGAGCCTACCCCTGCAACTTATTGCCTAAGACAAAAGCCAAGCAAATTTACAATTGTTCTCAAATATCGGAAAGGCACCGCCATCGATACGAATTTAACAATTATTATCGCTCTCTATATGAAAAGAATCAATTTATAGTTTCGGGAATTTATGAAAAAGAAAATCTTTGTGAAATTGTAGAACTACTTACACATCCTTGGATGATTGGAGTCCAATTTCATCCCGAGTTTAAGTCAAAACCAATAGCAGCTCATCCTCTTTTTATCTCTTTTATTACAGCTATAAAAATGCAGAACACTATATGAAGAGAAAAGTAGGTATTGATTACGGAAGATGTCGCATAGGTTTGGCAGTAGAAAGCCCCGTCTGCTCCTTTGCAATGCCCTTTACAACTATTTTACAAGAAAAGAGCATTCCCAAAACTATAGAAAAAATCCTTCTTTCCTTAGAGCGAGTCCAACCCATTGCTAGTTTTATCCTTGGGTTACCCTTGCTTTTTTCTGGTCAAGATAATCCTTTTTCTCTAGAGGTTAGAGCCTTCGCTAAACAGTTATATAAGCTTACTCATATTTCTGTCATATTATGGGATGAAAGGTTAACTACAAAACAAGCAGAGGCTATTTTAAAGAGTGCCAACGTCAAGCGAAAAAAACGAAATGCTATCACAGATCCTATTGCAGCCACTCTTATTCTACAAAGTTATCTAGATAGCCTTGCAGAAATATATTAAGTTTTGAATACTAACAAAACACACTATAAAAATAGCTAACCCAATGATTCATACGTACCCTTTAGAAGAAATAGGCCAAATTAACAGGCAATTAGATCCTTGTATTATAATTATTTTCGGAGCAACAGGAGATCTTACGGCAAGAAAGCTTATTCCTGCTTTATATAATCTCAAGCGTGATAATCAATTACCTCCTAATTTTGCATGCATTGGATTTGCCAGAAGAGAGCAATCCGAGGAGCAGTTTAGAAAAGAACAAAGAGAAGCTGTTGGTAAATATTCTAGAATGCAACCCCTTGATGAGAGCGTATGGAAAGAGTTTGAAAAGCATCTTTTTTATCATTCTAGTGAATTCCAAAAGGAAGAGGGCTACCGATCTCTAAAAGAGCGATTAGCACAAATAGACCAAGAGCACGGCACAAAAGGAAACCGCATTTATTACCTTTCTACTCAGCCAGAATATTTTGCTGTGATTATACAACAATTAAAAAAACAAAATCTGCTCTACGACGTAACTACTGTAAAAACTAAATGGTCTAGAGTAATTATTGAAAAACCTTTTGGTCACGATCTTGCGTCGGCAAAAAACTTGCAACAACAACTGTTATCTCACTTAAGCGAAGAACAAATCTATCGCATTGATCATTATTTAGGAAAAGAAACAGTACAGAATATTTTAGTGTTTCGTTTTGCAAATTCTATTTTTGAATCTCTGTGGAATCATCGATATATCGACCATATTCAAATTACAGTAGCAGAGAGTATTGGTATTGAATCACGTGGCAATTTCTTTGAAAAAGAGGGGTTGCTTCGAGATATCATACAAAATCACATGATGCAACTGCTTACTTTAATTGCAATGGAACCTCCCGCTAATTTACATGCTGATGCAGTGCGAGATGAAAAAGTCAAAGTACTGCAATCCATTCGTCCTGTAATAAATCAAGACCTTGATCGCATTGCTATACGAGGTCAATACGCTTCCGGTTATACTTTCGGAGAGAAGGTGGTAGGATATCGCGAAGAAGCCGATGTTGCTAAAGATTCTAATATAGAAACCTATGTAGCCTTAAAGCTCTTTATTGATAATTGGCGTTGGGCTGGAGTCCCCTTTTATTTACGAGGAGGAAAACGATTACCAAAAAGAGCAACAGAAATTGCTATTGTTTTTCAACGTCCTCCTGGCATACTTTTTAGTGTGCAAGAAAAAGAGAACAACCCAAATATCCTAGTAATTCGAGTACAACCAAATGAGGGTATTGCATTAACGATTAACTCTAAAGCTCCTGGACCAGCTAGTCCTATTCAACCTGTAAAAATGGATTTTTGTTATGGAGCGTTTTTTGGCCTTACCCCTCCTGAAGCCTATGAAAGGCTCATCTGTGAATGTATTTTTGGTGATACTACTCTCTTTGCAAGAGAAGATGAAGTCTTTAACTCCTGGGCCATCTTTGACCCTCTTTTGCAACATTGGGCAGAAAAAAAAGAGATCTTCCCTAATTACACAGCTGGGAGTTGGGGGCCTAAGGAAGCCGATCAACTTATTGAGGCAGATGGACGTAAATGGAGACTATTGTGATCCAAAAACAAGAGAGCCACCCCTCTACAATTGAATTAGAGCTTAGGCATATCTTAGATGCCATGCAAGGCACTAATACAATGCGAGCCTGTCTCTTAAATCTCATTATTTATACTAAAGACAGCCCAAGAAGAAGCTATTTTGAAAAAGTAGCACAAAAAATTATTGAAAAATTTCCTTCCAGGATTATTTTTCTCTCGGAATATGAAAAAAAAGATGGTTTACATACTTATGTCTCTGTGCTTACTGCAAAATCTGGAGATAACCTTATCTTCTGTGATTTAATCACAATAGAGTTTGGAGAATCCTTTGCAAAGCGTGTCCCTTTTATTATCTTACCCTACATTCTTCCAGATCTTCCTCTATATATACTTTGGGGAGAGGATCCTATATATAAAAATCCAAATTGGTTGCAATTAGAGAAATTTATTTACAAGCTAATTTTTGATTCGGAAGTGATAAAACAGCTCCCTAGGTTTGCTACTTCTATGGCTAACTATCTACAAATTTGTTCTTATAAAATTGCAGACCTTAATTGGGCTCGTATAGAAGAGTGGAGAAAATTATTAGCTGTAAGTTTTCATACCGCAGACAAAATAGAGGGATTGCAACAAACAAAATGCATGAAAATTACTTATAATTGCACGGAATCCGCTTTATTTTCTCATACTAAAATACAAGCATTATATCTACAATCATGGCTTGCGTCTCGAATGCACTGGGACTTCCAATCTATTGTAATGAATAAAAAAAATCTAATAATCAGTTATAGTAACCAGAATAGCTCTATAGAAGTCATTCTTCAACCTACAATGCTTACTACTATACAACCAGGTGGCATCTTTTCTTTAGAAATAGACACTGTGAACAACCTCCATTTTCTTTTTAAACGATCTGCAAAAAATCCTTTACATATTTCCATTGACTTTTCTAATCCAAATTTTTGTGAGATTCCTACTTATTATCTCTTTAGTTCAGAAGAATCTGGCCAATCTTTAGTGCAGGAAATATTCCATAGAGGTCCTAATATCCATTTTTTTCAAGCATTACAAATAGTCAAACAAATACAAGATTTGGTGTGTAAATGAATCAAGATAATTTTTATACGGTTGATGAAAGACGAGATCTAGTTATATCAAAAACCAAAGAGCAGTCGATTGCATTTGCAACAAAGCATTTTATAATGTGCGCAAATAATGCAATGCAGCGCCACAATGCATTTTTTGTAGCTCTATCCGGTGGTTCTACCCCACTTGCCATTTATCAAGCTTTAGCCAAAGAACATGTAACCTTAAATTGGTCTTGCGTCCATCTTTTTTGGGGAGATGAAAGACCTGTCCCAGAAAACCATATCGAGAGCAATTATTATACGGCTATGCAAGCAGGTCTTGCTACGCTTTCTATACCGTCTAAAAATATCCATCGCATGGTTGCAGAACAAGAGATGGAAGATAATGCAAAAAAATATGAGGAAAAGATTCTCTCTCACTTGCATCTCTCTGATAGCAGAGGATTTGATTTAGTTATGTTGGGAATGGGAGAAGACGGCCATGTTGCCTCTCTTTTTCCTAATACTAAAGCTATATTAGAGACAAAAAGATGGGTTGTAGCTAATGCAGTTCCTCAAAAAAACACTTTTCGCATGACTATAACTTTGCCTTGTATTAACGCAGCTGCCAATATTGCTATTTACGTCATGGGAAAAACAAAAGAATCTATGACAACAAAAGCCTTGATCTCTAAGGAAAAAAATCTTCATATTCCCGCTTCCCTCATTGGAACCAATGTACACAAAGCCCTTTGGATAGCAGATGAAGAGGCAGCACAAGGATATTTAAACCATTGCAAAACTAACCCTTGCTGAGTTCCAACATTTATAGGATAATGTAGGCTTTTACTATTTTGATTCAAAAATTATGTTGGTATTAGGCATAGAGACTACTTGCGATGATGCTAGTGCTAGCCTAGTAGAAGATGGGAGAAAAATCATTTCCCATGTTATCGCTTCTCAAATAAATCTACACAAAAGATATGGAGGCGTATTTCCAGAATATGCCTCTCGAAGACATGTAGATAGCTTGCTTCCCGTTATCAACGAGACTTTAAAACAGGCTAATATAACCTATAAAGAAATAGATTTAATCGGTGTAGCTCATAAACCGGGCCTTATAGGCTCTTTATTGATCGGCCTTACTACTGCAAAATCCCTTTCCTTTGCTTGGAATATCCCTTTTATCGGGGTAGATCATCTATTTGCTCATATTTATGCTGCTATGATGTCTAAAGAAAGTTGGAGCTTCCCCTGTTTAGGGGTAGTACTGTCCGGAGGACATACATCCATCTTCAAGCTTCACACTCTCCATCACTATGAAACGATTGGTTTTACTATTGATGATGCTATTGGGGAGAGCTTTGATAAAGTAGCTACTCTTTTGGGGCTTACTTATCCAGGGGGCCCAGAAATTGAAAGATTAGCTAAGGAGGGAGATGAAAGATCTTTTCCCTTACATCCTTGTGTAGTAAAGGGAAACCCCCTTCTCTTTTCTTTTAGTGGACTAAAAACAAAGATTCTATACTTAGCAAAAGGACAAAATAGCACAAAACATGACCCCCTTATAATAACAGAAAAAGAGAAGGGGGATCTTGCTGCAAGCTTTCAACGTACCGTTTTTCTAGATGTAGTAGAAAAAACTCTACTCGCTTGCCATTTGCATGAATGTAAAGAAATTTATCTAGGAGGGGGAGTTACCAATAATGTCTATCTAAAAAAACTTTTCCAAGAAAAAACTCCAGCTGATATACCTGTTCATTTTCCAGGAAAAGATCTTTCTTTAGATAATGGAGCTATGATCGCTGGACTCGGATTTCATCTTTTTAAAAAAAGTCAAAAAGGAGATCCTTATGATATGGTTTGTATCCCAAAATATTAAACACCTTTTTTTCTTGAGCGTTTTCACAGAAGAGGTTAGAATTTCCGAAAAAGGAGACTATTATGGCAAAAAAAAAGGGCGCAAGAGAAATTATTAAACTAAAAAGTACAGAAAGCCCTGAAGTATATTGGAGTAATAAAAACAGGAGAAATACTACAGAGAGACTGGAATTAAAAAAATTTGATAAAAGAATGAGAAAACATGTAACCTTTAAGGAGGCTAAATAAATGCAGATCTTTTCACAGCTTTTACAGCATCTGCTTATATGTTTGAATTATCTATTATCAAAAAATATCTTTTACCCAGTAAAAAGCAATTATCTGTCTCTCTGATTACTTGCTTATCACTGCTTGTTATCTCTCTGGTTGTCTGGTTAGTCTTAGTCTTTCTATCCGTTACAGAAGGAATCGAGCAAAATTGGCTAAAAAAGCTCACTGTACTCAATCCTCCTCTGCGAATTACCCCAACACCGGCCTATTACTCTTCCTATTACTATCAGATTGATTCTATTAGTTCAAAATCTAGCTATTCTTTAAAAAGCATTGGGGAAAAGCTACAATCCCTAGAAAGTGATCCCTATTATCCCGAGGAAGATGTAGAAATTCCAAAAGGTTGGCCCCTTCCCATTCGAGATGAAAAGAATAATCAGTTAAAAGATATTGTTAAAGAGACTTACCTTGCTATCAATGATTTGCAAAAGCAATTCAAAGATATTCAAGTCTCTGATTTTGAAATTGGAGGCGCTTTACTCCATCTTTCTCTTCTGCGTCCTTCTGCTCATGATAAAGGCCTTTATGAACAGAGTTCCCTCTCTCAGGTAGTTTACCTATCCTCCTTTCCAGAAAAAGGAGATTTTCTTACTCCTTTGCTCTTAAAACCCACTGTAAGTGATATCAATCACCTAGTCTCTATGAGTCGCTATCTAAACGAAAATGAGCAAAACCATTATTTACAAAGCATTTTTTCTCATATTACTCATTATAAATTACTAATAAAAAATAATGCATTTCTTCCTTCAAATTTTCTTCCAGAAGACAAGTATTTTCCAGCAATTGCAAAAATAGTAGATAACCAAATAGACTCTTTTTTACTGACAACTAAAAGCCAGTTGCAGCCTGTACAACTCGATTCCACACAAAAAATGGGAAGGCTCATTCGTAGAAAAAACGCCTTTTATTTTGAAGGGGACAAACAGTATAAAGCCTCTCTCTCTATTCCTATTTTCTTAAATCAAAAACTTGATTTCTTAGCCACTCTACTTCCTTCTAGTCTTATAACAGCTACAAATTGCAAAGAAATTCAATTTCAAGCCTCTATTCCTTATAAAAAGGAAATACTACAAGGGGTTCTTTCTTGGAAAGATATTGAATTGTCCCAGGTAGAGATTTTAAATACTTTTTCTTCTCCCCCTCCTATTCCCCCTCCTTGGATTCATTGGATCTGCTCTTCTAATGAAAGTAAGGGAGTGCTTCCCAAAAAAGACAGAGAACTGGGGGTTCTTTTGCCCCTTGCTTTTAAAACCAGTGGAGTCAACATCGGGGATAGAGGACATCTATCCTATGTAGGACAAACAGCAAATAGTATACAGGAACAAAAAATTCCTATTTACACAGCTGGATTTTATGACCCAGGACCTATTTTTACAGGAGCAAAATACCTCTTTGTTCCAAAGGGACTGGCTTATACTATTAATAGCTGTAATTCTTCTTTTTCTTTAGATTCTTATACTGCAAATGGCTTTGGAGTTTGGTTTTCCAACCTAAAGCAAGCTGAAACTATTAAATATCATATACAAAGGGTTCTGCGCGAAGCTAATTTAAACGAATTTTGGCAAATAACTAGTTTTACAGAATATGATTTTGCTAAAGATTTATTACAACAATTTCAAAGTGATAAATATCTTTTTATCCTTATTGCAATTATTATCTTGATTGTCGCTTGTAGCAACGTTATCTCTCTTTTAATTCTTTTAGTAAATGATAAAAAACAAGAGATAGGAATTTTATCAGCTATGGGAGCACCCAAAAAAAGTATTGTTGCTATTTTTTCCCTATGCGGAATGCTTATGGGTATTTCTAGTAGTATCTTTGGGAGCATTGCAGCCTTTTTTACTCTTAAACATATTGATAAACTTGCCACTTTTTTAAGTTTTCTTCAAGGCCATGAGGCTTTTCATAGTACTTTTTACGGAGATTCCCTTCCCAATCAGTTTAGCCTAGGAGCTCTTCTTTTTATATTGTTTCTCACCCCTTTGCTCTCTTTACTTGCAGGCTTAGTCCCTGCTATTAAAGCTTGCAAACTAGATCCAACTCAAATTTTACGATCAAAATAAAATGAAAAAGAAAAAGCTAATAGTTGCTACAGATATCCATAAAACATTCACCCACCCAGAACGTCTTGAAATTATTAAAGGAGTCGACTTCACACTACAAAAAGGAGAGTCTGTTGCTATCATTGGCCCCTCCGGAGTTGGTAAAACTACTCTTCTAGGAATTTTAGCTACTCTAGAAAAGCCAACTTGTGGAGAACTTTTCATAATAGGAAAAAATATAAAAGAGACTAATATTTTTTCTTTGCGCAATCAACATATTGGCTTCATTTTTCAACAATTTCACCTTCTAGATGAATATTCTGTTTTAGAAAATGTACTCATGCCAGCATATATTGCTAGAAAATCTATAAAAAAAGGCAGTGAAATGTATAAATTTGCTCTATATCTTTTAGACAAAGTAGGAATGAGTGCAAAAAAACATTTTTTAAGCAAGCATCTTTCAGGGGGGGAAAAACAGCGAGTAGCTATTGCTAGAGCTCTTTGCAATGATCCTGAT
>Ga0206820_1065_pt1 | contig 22071 bp, 18 predicted proteins | sample Alteio_BWOrgCont_84_FD_152857 | JGI IMG/M metagenome (GOLD analysis project Ga0206820, IMG submission 152857) | Enriched cells from forest soil in Barre Woods Harvard Forest LTER site, Petersham, Massachusetts, United States -... | ecosystem: Environmental > Terrestrial > Soil > Temperate forest >...
GAAAATGAAAAAATAGTTAAAGAGCAAAACATACTATTGGAAATGAAAGTGAAAGAGAGAACCCTGGAGCTGGAAGGTTCGAACAAAAATTTAAAAGAAGCACAAAGTCAATTAGTGGATGCAGAGAAAATGGCTTCTTTGGGCCAACTAACCGCAGGTATCGCTCATGAGATAAACAATCCGATCAATTTTGTAATTTCTAACGTAAAACCACTAAAAAGAGATATCCAGGAAATTATGGGTTTATTGGGAAAATATTCAGAGATAAAAGATGACAAAAACATAAATGACAAACTGAAACAAATTAATGATCTGAAGGAGCAACTGGATGCTGATTATTTAATAAACGAAATAAACTTGCTGCTCAAAGGCATAGATGAAGGAGCGACAAGAACTTCAGAAATAGTAAAAGGACTACAGAATTTTTCACGGTTAAATGAAGATACCTTGAAAATGGCCGATATCCACGAAGGCATAGACTCTACCCTTGCTTTACTTCAATGGACTCTTTTAAACGATAAAATAAAGGTTGTGAAAGAATATGGGCATGTTCCTGAAATGGAATGTTTTCCAGGCAAGCTCAACCAGGTATTTATGAACATATTAAATAATGCGATACAGGCGATACAGGAATCCAAAAATGGAAACGGAGAGATAAAAATCAGAACTGACTTTCAGAATAATACGATTAGAATCAGCATAAAAGACAACGGCGTTGGTATGATGAAGCAAATCAAATCGCGGATATTTGAACCTTTTTTTACCACTAAAAATATCGGAAAAGGAACAGGACTCGGATTATCGATCGTATATGGCATCATACAAAAACATGGAGGAGAAATCACAGCAGAATCGATTCCCGGATATGGAACAGATTTCATTATCTTGCTACCATTTAACAGGGAAAATTCTTCGCATTTATGACAAAGGAAAAAGCAACCATCCTTTATATTGACGATGAAGAAAACAATCTGATTTCTTTCAGAGCAAATTTCAGGCTGTATTATACCATACTCACAGCCCTTTCGGCAGAAGAAGGCTGGGCTCTTCTAAAAACCCAAACAATTCATTGCATCCTGGTTGATCAGCGCATGCCGGGAACAAGTGGTGTCGAGTTTCTGGAGGCAGTCGTTGCATCTTATCCTGAACCCATCCGGATGCTTTTAACGGGCTACACCGATATGGAAACAGTTATCAATGCCATTAACAAAGGAAATGTATATAAATACATTTCCAAGCCATTGGATGAACAAGCATTGAAAATCACGATAGATAATGCTTATGAATTATACAAAACCAGGCATTTGCTTACAGAAAAAACTAAAAATCTGGAAAAAACACAGCAAGAACTTGACCGTTTTGCATACAGTGCCTCTCATGACTTACGGGAGCCGTTAACAAGCATCCTGGGAGTTCTTCAGTTAGCAAGACAGGACGGACACTATCCGGAAAATAAATATTTTCAGATGATCGAAACAATGGTCAAAAAGTTAGACCATTTTACTCAGAGTGTCATTGATTATTACGTAAACAGAAAAACCGAGAAACAAATAAAAACGATAAATTTTCAGTCTCTCGTAAATGACCTTCTTGTGAGTATAAAATTGTTCCGGGATACTTCTCTGATTGATTTCGTCCTTACTATACAGCAAACGAAACCTTTCAACACAGACGAGTTCAGGCTCCGGTTAATCCTCAACAATCTTATTTCCAACGCAATTAAGTACCGGGACAAAAAAAAGGAAAAAACCATTATTGAGATTCTCATTCTTGTTGAAAATGAAACAGCGTCCATTCTCCTAAAAGATAATGGAAGGGGCATTCATCCCGAACACCTTGACAAAGTGTTCAAAATGTTTTACCGAGCGTCTGTTGACGGAAAAGGTTCGGGGCTGGGTTTATACATTGTCAAAGAAGCCGTAGATAAATTGCAGGGAGAAATATCCATAAGCTCTGTAATAGACCAGGGAACTTCCTTTAAATTGATCATTCCATCGCAAAATCCCGAATAAATATTCCTGTCTATAATTTTTTTTTACAAAAGCAAAAAATATGCTTACAAAATGGTCGAAAATCTTACATGTGTAAGATTTTCGACCATTTTGTTCAACACGACCCACTTTTCGGAAAATTCCTGGATAAAAGGCCATGATTTCTTCTTTCTGCTTCATCAAAAATCAGTTTTTTTCTAAAAATTGGCGTTTGGGGGAGAAATAAATGCATTTAAAGGGTCATTTTAACATAATGGCGTGAAATCTTACATATGTAAGATTTCACGCCATTATGTATTGCAATTTGATTTGTACCGAAGTAAATTAGCCGTTATGGAAGCATTAAGTATTCTTGTACTCTTTGTAGCCTTTTTATTGCTGATGACCTATCAGGTCGTTTTCGCTGAAGAATAAATCGTGGAGCTTGAAAAGGAGATCCGGAAACTCGTTCTTTCATTGGGTTCGCTTTCTACTTCCAATTTCCCTCCCATCGCTTCTATTTGATTTTTAGTGATGAAAAGACCAATTCCTCTGGCATCCTCGTTGCCATGAAATGTTTTATACATTCCGAATAATTTATCTCCATGCTTTTTAAGATCAATGCCCAGGCCATTATCAGAAACCTCAAGAACTCCTTTGCCATTTTTCGTAAAAAAATTGAACGAAATAACAGGTATTCTTTCTGAATGACTGTATTTTAGGCTATTGGAAAGAAAATTAAGCAATATGCTTTCTAAATAGGCGGGGTTGTAATTTATGATTATTTCCTCTGAAACATTATTGTGTATTTCTGCTTTTTTTAATGAAATCTGTTCGCTCAGAACTTCACAGACATTATTAATATAACTATGTAAGTTCAAGGGCTCAATGAGTATATCGATATTTTTCTGAATGGAAACGATATCATTTAAATGGACAATGGTCTCATTTAATAAAGCTGAAGATGTTTTCAGATGCCGCATGATTTTCTTCCTGGACCTTTCGGAATCCGTAGTTTCCAACAGATCCAGCAGGGATTTAATATTATTGGTATGAGAGCGTAAATTATGAGAAACGATATAAGAAAAATTCATCAGGCGCTTATTCTGTTCGGATACGATCGTAAACGAACTATTCAACTCTTCCCGGGAAGCGGTAGTGTGTTCTAATTCCTCTCCAAGCAAGTTTATACCGGTAGCAATCGCATCCAGTATGGTTCCTCCTTCCGACACCGGCAGTTTATGTACAAAATCATGATTGGCAAAGGAACTAAGAACATCAATAAAATCATTGATATCTAGTTGCGTCGCGTTTTTCACTCCCGAAGAATTGAGCAAAATTTTATCGGAATACCGGTTCAGATTAGTTATAATCTGATGGATGATATCTTCTTTAAAATCAGTAACAATACGTACCGTACAATCCCCATCCAGAAGAGCTGCTGTCAATTTCAGCAATTTGTTTAGCAGTTCCGTATTGACTTGTGTGGTTTCCGTATTTTTCTCCTTGTTCATTTTCCCTTTATAGAACAACTTCTTGTTTCAATAGTGTCATCCATTGTAAAGCTTCCGTTTTACTGTAGAAAAATTTAGCAGGAATGAGTTTGGGGGTTTTAACAAAAATATTCGCCAGTAATGCGGCTAAAGGATTAGCAGCAATATAGGCGACCCCCAATATGTTTTTTGCACCAATTTCAGGATCCTGCAGATATAATTTGGCATCCTGTGTAACATGTTTGATATTTGAAAAATCCATAATAAAATAATGGTTTTGATTCAAGGTAAAATCCAGCCTATTGTTTACAAGCTCCATAGCAATGGTCAAATCTACAACCAGGTTACTCCGGAACTCCGCAAAAACAATGTTACAATCTGGTTGCTTGCTCCAGGCCGAAAAGGGATATTTTTTAGTTTCCATTGTTTATGTCAAAACAAATTTGTTTAAATTATTGACCTTTTTTAAGTTCTTTCAGCCAGTTAATAGCATCCTGCTTTTTTGTAAAAAATTTAGCGGGAACGACCGGTTTATTCACGCGTAAGAATAAATTGATAAAGACATTCGTAACGACACCATTCGACAAAAAAGCCCCTCCCAGGATGCCTTTTAAACCTCCTTCGGGAGAATTCATATATTCGCGTGCCTCTTTGCTGCATGACTTAACATTGGTAAAATCAATCAAAGCATACATAGACTTACCCTTAGAATACTCCAATCGACTACGGACCAGATCTTTGGCAATATTAATATCAATTTCTATCTGAGGAGCGTATTTAAAAAACAGAATATCCTCCTCCTCTTCTTTCCAATAAGAAGTGTTTTTGTCTTCATAAAAATCGCGTTGTATCATACTATCTTTTATTATGAACGGTTTCTATTAATTCCATATTAAAATTATCATTTGCCTGAACATAAACACTTTTAGGTATTATCTCCACTCCGAATCTTTGTTTTTCAATCGAAGCATCCATTCCTAAATATAGTTTATTACACTTTAAAGTATTAGCTCTTACAATTGATTGGTATAAAGCCTGGCGATAACAACCATGATTTACAACATAGTTATAGTCTAATCCCACTGTCATAATTGAATAGTTATTTTTTGAAGATACATAACAAAATCCTACCGAAACAAGAGGATCTTCATTCGTTGTTTCTAAAGAGCCTTGTTTTTGTAAATTATCAGACTTTAATTTAAGTTCTATTATTTCCCAATTGGGATGAGTAACCATGTTCGTAAAATACTTTAAAGGCAATTCGTATGTGTTAATATTGAAGCTTTTTTGTTTGACATTCAGGTATAATTTACGCCAGGCATTAATATTTCCTTTACTTATTTTTTCTTCATTTGCTAAAGTATTCACATTAAAAAAAGCTTTTTTATCCGCAATTTTGCGCCGAAAATGCCATCTGTTGCCCGAAGAAAGTCCCTGTATATATTCAGCTTCATTCTTCCAGGTGGTATTCGGTAAAATATGTGTATCAGGCATTTCAACTTTTATAAAGCCCTCTTTAATCAAAATGTCCTGCATTTCAACATCCTTACTGTCTAAGTCACGCAATTGCATCATGCTTGCTCCACACGCCTGTTTTACATGACTCATAAAACGGATCATTTCAAGCATCGCATATTTCCATTGGGGAGAAGCCTTGTCGATGTATAAGTGGTCTCCTACGCTGAGCAAAGAACCCATCATCACTATTTTTGAGCTGAGGTAATACCTGTCCTTTTTTCTGACTTCCTCAATTTGCTGAGAAATGGCCGAAGAGGATATCATGTCGTCTTTGCAAAGCAATTCGGTAAAAAAAGTAGCCAATATGGGCTTCGCCTTTTTATCACGGATAATCAAATAATGAAAATTCCAGTTGTTTTCCGGTTCAGGATTATCACAAAATGTTTCTTCCAGAAAGCGACAACCTTCCCAGTCAAATGTTCCATTATCTCCGAGCAAATCGTCCCAAAGGACTTTATCAATACGATGTATCGTTGATTCGTGCTGTATGTCAAAAATATCTTCCGAACTTTTTTTTGAAGAAAGCGGATAACGTTTTTTTGTTTCCTCGAAGGGCAAACCAAAATTAGCGCTGATATCATCTACCGTTATTCGTTCTTCTTCCAGAACTAAAGGTAAATGGTGCTGAAAAGCATCCAATACATTTTTAATATCCTCATCCGTTTGTCCGTTGGTGATGGCTAAACGTAAACCACTGCATTTAACCGGGACGCCTGGAAAAATCCCAATATTCGTATAAAACCCTTCATTTAACAGACGCTTGACCATGTTATACCCAACCCGTGGCAACCCAAGCCCAAGATAGAAAATAGGAGAATTGGATGGCAGTACCAGGGGTAAGTCGTATCGTTTAATGATATCCCGGGTTAAGCTGAGTTTCATTCTCAATTTATGTTGCAATTGGTAAATCTCATCTGTAAGATGTATTTTGGCGCTGGCGATGGAAGCTCCCAGCATGGGGGGCTGGATCGGGCCCGAAAAAGTATAGGAACTTCCGCAGGTTAATATTTTACGCTTCATTTCCTTGTCAGGAAGAACCAATACTCCCCCGCCTGTACCGAAACCTTTTGCCAGGGATGTAGATAAAACCAGTTTGGGATGCAGGGCCACCTGGCTCAATACATAACCATTCCCATGCTGCCCGGTCCAACTCATTCCGTGTGCATCATCGACATATAAATGAAAGTTCGCATACTTCTCCAGCAAATAGACAATGTCCTTTAATGGCGCATAATCCCCGTACATGGAATACAAACCATCTGCCATATACCATATTTTTCCATATTTGTTAGGATTTTCTTTAATAAGGTCTTCCAGCATATCCAGTCTGTTATGCTTAATCATTTCCACTTTAACTCCTCTCGCTTTGACGAGCTGTACCGCCAGTTGCACACTTCCATGAACCTGGTGATCCAGTATCACCAGGTCGTCATCCTGCACTAAGATGGGTATGGCAGAAATATGGGTCAGCGTGGTAGTAGCAGCCAATATGGTATAGTTGTTATTGAAAATTTTTCTGAAAAGATTTTCCGCCTCTTCATACAAATTACAAGACGAAAACAAGCGGGAAGAAGAATATTGTGTACCATAACGTCTGGTGGCGTCAATAGCTCCTTCTTTCAAACGGTCATCCACTTCCAAACCCAGGTAGCTGCAAGAACCAAAATTGACCACTTCCATTCCACCTATCGTCACGGTTCTGCCGTTTAAGAGTTCGTCTTCCAGTGTCACCTGGAAGATCCCATGATTAATTCCATTCGTCAAACATTCATCAATTGTATCTACAAATTTGTTATTCTTACTCTTAGCCATGATGTTTTTAGTTTTAAAGCAAAGAAAGAACAGTTTAACGATATCTGCTTCTACATAATGTCCAGAAATCTTACATATGTAAGATTTTCGACCATTTTGTAAACCATCCTTAGCTTACACAACCTTCTGATTTTTGATTTTTTCCCGATTCTTTGTTTGTGCTCTGCATTATGTGTAATTTGGCCGCATGAAAACGCTCAAGTCCAGATATTCCTCTATCATGTTGATCGATGATAATGAAATTGATAATTTCATTAATCAGAAAATGATGGAAAGTTGTAATTTCTCTGAGAATATACACATATATACTTCAGGGAAAAGCGCGTTGGAATATTTAAAGAACATGGAACGAATTCAGGATGGTTCGAAATTGACAACTCCGGAACTTATTTTTCTGGATATTAACATGCCTGTTCTGGATGGGTTCCAGTTTGTAGAAGAATTTGAAAAATTAGACAAGAAATTTATTTCCGCTACTAAGATTATTATGCTAACCTCTTCCATTGACCCGGATGACCACGCCAAATCTAAACTGTTTTCAAGTATTCATGATTATGTTATTAAACCTTTAAGCCAATCGGCCTTAAAAGGTATATGATCTCTTCCCACAGTTTACAGAACTGTTTTTCAGTAGTTAACGATCAGAATATACAGCCCGCTAAAAGAAAAGTATATGCTTAACCTTCGCGAACTGATTTTAGTACTAAAAGAAAACGATTATCGTTCCTTTGTAAAAAGTTTCAAAAAAAATAAAGCTGAAAAATTTCTTTTGCTTACCCAATGCCTCCGCAATGCAAGACTTACGGAAGAAGAAATTATCCGGAAACTTGATCTGAACGCCAATGCCTATTATATCCTAAAGTTTCGTGTCTATCAGAAAATCAAAGAGTTTCTGTCTGCCCAGCTTTCGTATTCAAAAACCGATTTATATGTAAACATCTCCCTCATTCCCAATCTGCTCTACAATACATCCAAAAAGGAAGCCAGACTGGTCCTGGAGCAACTGGAAGAAGATTTATTGCAAAATGACATGTCCTATGCCTTGGCTATTGTTTACAGCGCACTAAAGAAAGTTCATGCAGGTTCGCCTCAATTTTTTCATTACTCCCGGCAATATAATAAAAACATGGCCTATATAGCCACTATTGATAAGGCCGAAGACCTGCTGGTTAATTTCAATAAAACGCTTGGAGATTATTTCATTTCGCGCAACAGCGAACTCCTCGATCTATTGCTGTTTATCAAAAAAGAAATGAGCGCCACCTCCAAACTGTATAATTCTCATCATCTGAATATGTACAAACTGATTCTTGACATTTCGCTGGCCGTCACAATTCCGGAAATTGAACAGGAAGAAGATGAACCGATTGAGGACATGCTCGAGGCCATGAATAACATATTTACGACCTTTCCTAACAATCCGGTATATCAGCATCTGGATAAAGTATATCAGTACTTTGCATTTGAATATTACCACGGAATCGGAATTCATAAAAAAGCGGCATCCTTTCTGGAAACCATTAGTGAAACGTTGCCTTCTTTCCTGCTATATAATTTCTGCGTTTTCCCTTCCAAAATTTTGATTTCCAAGCTGGAACACTATCGGGCTTTAAAAAAACAACATTTGCTGTTTGAAGAAAACAAGGAACTTATCAAGGAATATGATGCAGATCCGGAAAACGAAGCTAATTTCATTAATTATTTTAAATACCTCGCGGTAAGCGCATTTTACTCAAAGAAGTACGTTGACGCCATCGATTACCTGAATACCATCGTTACCCGGCTGAGTATCAGAAATTATATTCACGCCGATATAGAAATTAAATTATTGCTTGTTATCTGTAATTCCCTGATTGAAAAATATAGTGTGGCCGCTGTCAGCCTGAAAAGTGTTATCCGCAAAACAAGCGAAATGGAAGGGAATGAATATGAGCATGTGAAAATTTTATGCAAACTTCTGAAGATGCAAAGTTATTCTACAATGCAGCCTTTTGACAAAATGCTGGAGATGAGGGATGCCTTTCTTCACCTGAACAAAGGCAACTACCGCGTACTTGAATGGATTGACTTTTCAGATGATCTTATCCTGTCCCTGGGGAAGCCACCTGGTGCAGAGGAATGGTAAACAGCCTGGAATTAAGTTCAATACCTACCAGTAAAACATCATCGATCTGCTCTTTGTTCCCTTTCCATTCTTCAAAAAAGCTATTGACAATCTTTTCCTGCATATCAATATCCACCAGGGACGTCTTGGTCAGCAAAGGAAGAAGTCGCTTTTTCGTCATTTTTTTATCGTTTTTACTACTGAACTGATCTGCAAATCCATCTGTAAAAAGGAATATCCGGTCTTCTGCAGCCAGGTTAATTGTATGATTGACAAACGTTGCATTCTCTATTTCACCAATGGACATCTTATTCGCTCTGATTTCCGTACAGCCCCCTCCCTTCTTCATAATATACAAAGGACGATTAGCACCCGCATATTCAACAACATTCGTATCTAAGTGAATAGAACAGAAAACAATATCCATGCCCTCGTGCAAATGAGTCTTATTGTGGTTAAGAATTCTCCTGACCCGTTTATTCAGACGATTTAAGATTTCAGCGGGTTGCGTGAGCTTTTTAATGTTCAGGGCTTCGCTCAGTAAATTATTACCCATGATCGACAAGAGGGCTCCTGGAACACCATGACCCGTACAATCAGCCACCGCTATAAAAAACCTATTTTCCTTTTTTTCAAACCAGAAAAAATCTCCGCTTAAAATGTCCTTCGGCTTAAAAGAAACAAAAGATCCCGGAAAAGTGTGATGCAAAGCAGCGATATCAGGAAGCATTGCACTTTGAATTTTTTGTGCACAATTAATACTGTCCTTCATATCATTGTAAGCATCCTTCAATTTTTTATTCGTTGCGTCCAGTTCATGATTCAGCCTTTCAATCTTGTTTTTATTCATAACATTCCGGATGGCCGAAGGCAAACGCAATAAATTTCCTTTTATGATGTACTCATCGATCCCCTCCTTCATATATTGGGTCAGGAGTTTTTCAGAGATAGAGCCGGAAATCAAAATGAAGGGAATGTCCGCATCCTGAGCTCTTAAAAGATGGAAGGCTTCGATACCACTAAACTGGGGAAGCGTAAAATCGGAAATAACAATATCCGGTTTATCTTCTAACAGGCTTTTGACAAAGGTATCTTTCCTCCAGACTCTTATAAAAGTGAAGGATACATTCTCTCTTTTAAGATATTGAATGATGAGATCCGCATCACTGTCCAAATCTTCAACGAGAAGTATTTTTAAAGGTGATTCCATAGAAAAGGATTTGAGTCTATAAAGTTATACAAGATCGAATAACTTGATTTTACAAAATGGTCAAAAATCTTACATATGTAAGATTTTTGACCATTTTGTGAGCATTTAGTTTCCCTTAGAACCTAATTTGGTTTAATTTTGACCGATTATATAGTAATAAAAATAAAATGGAAAAAAACAATGTAGACATTCTGTTGGTTGAAGATAATATCAACGATGCAGAACTTACTATACGCGCCCTGAGGAAAGGTAACGTATTAAATAACCTTATCCATCTGAAGGATGGAGCAGAAGCGCTGAATTTTCTTTTTTGCACCGGACCTTATTCCGGCCGGGACAGAAACAACAGACCTAAGGTTATTTTACTCGATCTGAAAATGCCTAAAGTAGGTGGCCTGGAAGTACTGGAAAAATTGAAATCAGACGAATTTACCCGGCAAATACCGGTGGTTGTACTTACTTCTTCCAAAGAAGATCCGGATGTTAAGGCTTGTTATAATTACGGTGTTAATAGTTATATCGTCAAACCCGTAGGATTTGAAAATTTCACCAAAGTGGTCGGCGATTTAGGTATGTACTGGCTTTTACTTAACCAGGAACCTACCTAATATTAAATATAAGGTTAAGCAAGGGGCTTTTATTTAAGCCGGTAGTGAGAAAAAAAACTGATCACGTTTTCTGTTTCCGAATCCCAATAGTTATAATTGTGTGCCTGATGGTCAGCCAAATGCAAAACAAAAGGTAATTTTCCATTCTCCTTTCTCAGCTCATCATAAAATAACCTGGTTTGTTCTGCAGGCACCGTTTTGTCAGCTTGTCCATGTCCTAAATAGATAGGAATGACCACCTTTTGGGCATTCAGGAGCGCATTGTCTTCCCCTTCCCAGCGTGATTTAAATGCTTCGTAATTTCCGTAAAAGCCTCTCATTAAATTATCCCAGGGTATTTTAGTCTGATCATAATCACCTGATAGAGCCGCGCCTGCTCTGAAAAGAGTTCCGGTATGTTCAATTATTAAGGCGACTCCTCTTCCCCCGGTTGATATTCCAAAAAGATAATTATTCTGATTGGGCTTAAATATCTCCGCTTTCTTTTGCAAATAGGGAATGAGTGTATCCGTTACCCATTTCAACTGAGGGTATTTTATCCAATCTTTTCTTGTTTCGGGGTAGCGTTGAGATGCGTATACACTTTTGCCCATTTCCGGAAAAATTAAAACATATCCTTCCTCCAAAGCCCTTTTGCAAAAGGAGGACTCCTGACAGCATTTTCGCCTGGAATAATTCCACCCGGGCAAAACCAGGATCTGTCCGACTGCTTTTACGGATGGAAAAAAAATATCAACCGTGTCATTATTTAATGTGAAGACTGTATCACGTGTCATGGGGGGCTTCTGAGCATATGGCACCGGCTGAAAAACCAAAACCAAAGTACTGATAAGTATGATTTCCCTTAAACTCATGTTTTGGGTGTAAATATGGGAAATATATATGTAAAGGAGATGTATTTGACTCGAATCGCTTTTTCAATAATTACTATCTTTGATTTATATTTTCAAATTATGAATGAACCTATTGAACATGTTCGTTGTCTGATTATCGGCAGTGGTCCGGCTGGTTATACTGCGGCCATATATGCTGCAAGGGCTGCACTTAAACCTGTTATGTACCAGGGATTGCAACCTGGAGGGCAACTGACGACCACCACCGAAGTGGAAAATTATCCTGGATATCCCAAGGGTACTCAAGGTCCGGAAATGATGGAGGATTTTAAAGTTCAGGCAGAACGTTTTGGAACAGATATCCGTTGGGGAATTGCTACACGGGTTGACCTGACAGGGCCCGTTCACAAAATTACCATTGACGAGAACAAAGAAATTCATACGGATACCTTAATTATTGCAACCGGAGCCTCCGCTAAATGGCTTGGACTGGAATCGGAACAAAAATACAACGGTTTTGGGGTTTCAGCTTGTGCCGTATGCGACGGATTTTTCTTTAAAGGGCAGGACGTGGCCATAATAGGTGCAGGTGATACGGCCGCGGAAGAAGCTACCTACCTTGCCAAACTTTGCAGAAAAGTATACATGATCGTTCGAAAGAATGAAATGCGTGCTTCCAAAGCCATGCAGGAACGTGTACTGAAAACACCGAACATTGAGCTGATCTGGAACTCGGAGACCCTGGAAATTACCGGTGACAAAGGAGTTACCGGCGCCCGTATTATTAATATATTAACCAGGGAAGAACGCATATTGACTATTACAGGTTTTTTTGTTGCGATTGGCCATAAGCCCAATACGGATATTTTTGACAAATGGCTTCACATGGACGCAACAGGTTATATTAAAACTATTCCCGGAACCAGTAAAACAAATATCGGGGGAGTGTTTGCGGTAGGTGACGCACAAGACAAAGTGTACCGGCAGGCCGTTACCGCCGCCGGAAGTGGCTGTATGGGTGCATTGGATGCAGAGCGTTATCTGGCTGAAAGAGGAATTCATTAATTTTATACGATGCAAAGAAAGTTTGGTTATTCTTTTATAGTGCTCTTGTTTGTTATGTGCTCTGTTCGTTTGCAAGCACAGCAAATTATCAAAGGCGACAGCAAGACTCCAAAGACGTACACAGAAAAAGAGGTACTGGATCCGGATTATGGCATTAAAAAATACGATAAGCTGAATTTCATGACCGGAGGAGACTCGGTTCGAAACGGTCCGAAGGGCTATGCCTGTCAGGGTTGGTTTGAAGACAATTATACCAGCGGAAAAATTCTGCACCGGGGATTTTATGTTGACGGACAACTGAAAATTTACAAAAACTACTACGATAACGGACAATTGGAACGGGAATTTAAGATTACAGATCTGAAGCGTGCCACTATGAAAATATTTTTCAAAGATGGAAAACCAAAGGCCGACATCGAATATTATGACGGAAGCACTTTAAAAGAGCAAGATTACTATTCCAACGGACAATTAAAGTATGCAGAAGAGCATACAAAAAATATGGAATGCCTCATCCAACTGAATTCGTTTGCAGAAGACGGAAAACCCCAAAGTCTTTTTGAGCTTACGGACAAAAAAAAGAAATTATATTATAAAAAGGAATTCAATGAAAATAATACTATAAAAGAGGAAGGCCCTATGCGTTACAGCAGTGATATCCTGGATTATGTAAAAGAAGGCACCTGGAAATTTTACGATGAAAATGGCAACTTCAAAAGCACCGACAACTACGTAAACGGACAGGGCGGAAATTCAAACTAAATTATTCGGGCGATTTATAGATTTGCTTACTGGTATGATCTTTTGATTTATCCTTAGGATCTTTATACCTGTTATCTTTAGAAGATGACTTGTTACGCGCATCCACATCTGGCGTATAAACCCACTTCCCTTTCTTAAATTCCAGCGCATCAAAACTAAAATCCGGACCGTAATATTGAAACTGTCCTTCCAGCTTTGGTTCGGAAGGGGATAAATGATCAAACATAATTTGCCGGGTATCCTCATTGTATTTCAGGGACATAACAGCCTGGGCCGCATACTCAAAAATTACCCGCTTAGGTGATTTTTTTTCCAGCTTAAACAAGTCCGCACCAAAACGCGGACTTCCATCTGTGTTAAAAGAGAGTACATCAATGATTTTTTTGGAAGTTAGCTTGTCATTACCGTCAAAACCAAGTAAGGTATAGTATTTTTTACCCTTCACTTTTACAGGAATTATCTTATAATACAGCATGCCGAACCATTTATTGGCATCTCCTATAGCATTTTCTGCGTTCTTTATGTCAGCCGATTTGTCCGTTAAAAAATACAGAAGATAGGTTTTCTTTTTAATATTATATACCTGGATAAATCCAAAGTAATCATGTGTGCCATCATTCCTGGCAAGATCCCAGTTGATGATCCGGAAAGCTTTATCAGGCGAATAAATCCTTCCGATTTCTTTCAGCGAATCAAAAGAATAATCAAAGGAATGTTCTACACTCAAAGCTCGTTCGAACGTGGATTTTAAACGGAAATTCGCATCCAGCTTTTCTTGGTCACTTCCGGAGGAATAGAGTTTTTTCTGCTCCTGCATCAGCGTATCTTCAAAGGCCGGCAGCAGACCTTGCGCAAGCGAGGATAAAGTAGTAATCAGATACAGCCCGAACAGTATGTTCTTACAACACCTCATTCCAGCTATCCTATATGTTTAAAGATGCAGGGATTCCTTTTTAGCCAATAGTGCTTCTTTTGTCTCCACATTATTTTCGTCACTTACGCAACAATCAACCGGGCAAACAGCAGCACATTGAGGTTCATCATGAAAACCGGTACATTCTGTGCATTTATCTGCAGCGATATAATATAAATCCATGGAAACAGGAACCTGGGGTACTTCGGCATCCGTAATAAGTCCTGTGCTTTTACCGGTATAACTTCCTTTTAAAGAAGTACCATCAGAAAATCGCCATTCTGCTCCACCTTCATAAATAGCATTATTCGGACATTCCGGTTCACAGGCTCCACAATTAATACATTCATCCGTTATTTTAATAGCCATAGCTGTTTATCTTTGGGCTGTAAAGATACGGAAACATGACGCTTCAACAAAAAATAAATGCATTTGAAAAACTCGGGGCGATTTTTGCGCATGCTGCCAAAGAAACAGACCCGACGCTTTTAGGGCCTCTTCCCGCTAAACTCGTGGAACTGGCTTCTACCGTACATATATACAATGGATGGTTTACAAGAGATAATGTATTACATGCCTATAGATCCTGGGGGAATGCACTTACACGTGCAAATCTTGATAAATGGCTGAACGCGTATACGTTTACTATAAAAACATCCAAAAACATCGGCTTGATTATGGCCGGAAATATTCCTCTGGCCGGTCTCCATGATATGCTCTGCGTATTGCTAAGCGGACATGCCATTATCGCCAAATCATCCGGCAATGATGATAAACTGCCGAAATTGGTGTCCGAAATTTTAATTTCAATAGAACCGGCATTTAATGATCTTATTCATTTCACGGATGGTCAGCTAAAAACAATTGATGCTGTTATAGCCACAGGAAGTAATAATTCCTCCCGTTATTTCGAATATTACTTTGATAAGTATCCGCATATCATCCGAAAAAACCGCAATTCAATTGCCGTTCTGAATGGTACAGAAAGCACGGAAGAATTGCGGTTGCTCGCCAAAGATGTCTTTCAGTATTTTGGACTTGGCTGCCGCAGTATTTCTAAACTATTTGTCCCTGAAAACTATGATTTTGATCATTTATTCGGGGCAGCATTCGATTATCAGCATGTATTACAACATAATAAATATGTGAACAATTATGAATACAACAAAACAGTTTACCTGATGCAAGGAGTGAAACTTCTTGAAAACGGATTTTTATTACTAAAAGAGGATATTGGACTGGCATCACCTGTGGCAGTGTTATATTACGAGTACTATATGAATGAGGCTGAATTACAAGACCGCCTGCAGATGGATGCTGCGCATATACAATGTATCGCGTCAAAAATAAAAGGCATCAAAAACAAACTGGATTTCGGACAGACACAAAATCCCGGGTTATGGGATTACGCGGATGGAATAGACGTCCTGAAATTCCTCACGGCACTTTAATTCAGGTATCCCCTGAATAAAGCCCCGTCCTTCGGTAACGACGTTTCCGTCTCCGGATTTCTCTCTTTGCCGCTCTGATTCCCTTCCTTTCCCAGTACTTATTTTCTTTCGTGATCATGTCGCTGGGCTTTTCTTTTGCGTCCCGTGTTTCGTTAACAGGTACGCCTGAATTGCTGCGACAACCTCCTGCAAACAGGATTACAAAAAAAACAGGGATACAAATATTCTTTACCAGGAAGCGGATCCTTTATGTACTATTGGGTTAAAATAATCTTCTTAAAAGCAGTTCCATGATCTGTCCTGCTTTCTATAAAGTAAATTCCTGAACTCTTTCCCGCTAAATTCATTTTTATCGTTCCTGATTGCAGATCAGCCCTTCCTGCCTCGGCAATAACTGCTCCTAGTCCATTATAAACGAAAACACGAAGGTTTTCGTTTAGCCCTGGAGGAAAAACAATATTAATTTCTCCTGTAGTGGGGTTTGGAAATACTTCCATATCAGAGGATACCGTTTGTTCCGCAATACCTGTTGGACTATCACGACAAATTACTGCGCCTATGGTTTGGGATAAAATAGCACCTCCCCAGAGGACCGAATCCGTATACCATAAACCATCATTCAGACGCGACCAGGCCGTGGAAGGTTTGATTTCTCCATTTACAGTACTGACAAGCGCTATCGTGTCTAAAGGAGAATCTGTGGCGCTAAATTGTATTCCCAAGTAATAGGGACCGTTAACTGCTACAGGCGTGTCAAAATTAATAGAAGTTATCCCTGTAGTAGAAATCGTATTTATTTTCACAATTTTATTGGCCAGCACATTCGTCGGAAAACCTGCAGCATTGTCCCAGATATTAACGGAGATGGTATGGCTGGGGTTTCCGGCAACAGCTTTTCCAAACAAAAATTCCGTACCGCTGATTTGATAACCTGCCGGAGGTGGAGTAGAAAAATAATCGCAGATGGCTTCAACTGCGTCACTATTTGATCCTGTTACATAACCCCAGCCATTTCCATTTTTATAAAATTGCAGCTGAGCTGTTGCAGTAGGTATAATGGTAGTACATTCAGTTGTAACCGTTCCACTGGTAACATCTATAAAACAAGTTTTTGTTAGCGGATTTGTACCTGAACTATTCGTAACAGACAAGGTCACAGGATAGCAACCAGGAGTATTGTATACAATTCCACCTGGATTTTTACCGGTTGATGTGCCGGGAGTACCACCAGAAAAAGTCCAGGACCAGGAACTCGGGTTATTGGTGGACAAATCACTAAAATTCACACTACCTCCGGCAACAATAGCCGTATGATTGGCTGTAAAATTGGCTACCGGAGGTGTGGAAATTTTCAGGACAGAATCCAAAGCCCCCTGCGCATTGATCCTTCCAGCTCCCAAATCACCGGTTTTGCTCGGATTTTTACTGTTAATATTAACACAACTCTTCTTAAGGCAGCTTAAAACCTGGTCAGGTGTTAAACTTGGATTAAGTGACAACATTAATCCACAGAGACCAGCGACCAAAGGAGTCGCCATCGAGGTTCCGCTTAATTTATCATAGTACGCTATACCCATACTTCCTACATGGTTAGTGATGGTGCTTATTATGTTCTCTCCGGGAGCGCAAAGGGTTACCCAGGAACCATAATCCGAAAAGCTCGAGAGTACATCTCCTGAACCCGTTGACGCAACGGCGATAACATGAGGATAAGCTGCAGGGTAATAAGGAGTATTTATTCCTGAATTTCCCGCAGCTGCAACAATTATACAACCCCTTGCATGAGCATATTGAACAATAGCTGAATCATATGAGGATGAAGTGGGTGTACCCCATGAGCAACTTATTACTCTTGCGCCTGAATCCACAGCATATAAAACACCCTCAAAACCATCCGTAATCACTCCGGGAGAGGAAGAGTTGTTCGTGGTAGCCTTAATAGCCATTAAGGAAAGGCCAGATCCGATTGAAGCCACTCCATGTTTGTTATTAGTTGTGGCATCCAGAATACCCGCAGTATGCGTGCCATGATCCCATGAAGAACTGGCCACGGGAGGGCTAGGGTTAGCATCATTGTCAGCAATATCATATGATTTAGAAGATATTTGGGAAACAAGATCCGGATGTGTAATTAATATAGCGTTATCAATATCAGCAACAACAATGGAGGTCTTACCCAAGGTAATATCCCAGGCCGCAGGAGCATTGATCAATGACAAATTATATTGACCACTGTATAAGGAATCATTTGGAATATAGAAAAGACGGGGAAGCGTTTTCTTCTCAGCATACCTAACAAAAGATATTTTACTTAGTTCTGCCACCAGGCTGTCCGTCATCCTTAATTTACTGAAATTTATTTCGTAGGTATTTCGTAAGGAGATGTCTGTGCTCCTGGGATGTTTTTGTTGCACTTTTGTTATCCCATATTTACTGCTCAGGGCAGCCAGAAATGGAACCTTATTAAAGCTTACGACACCTTTGGCATCAGTGACCATTGACACGATTACATTCTCCCGGATCTGAAAAATAACCTTTCCATCCTGAAAGTCTTTATTAGCCGTCTGAGCATAATGCGATCGCGCTAAAAGCATAATCGTTAACGACAGAAAAATAATTTTTACACCTTTTTTCATTTTTTTCGTTTTAAATTTTGTCTTTATTATCGGATCAACTCAACAAATCCATGATCATTATAGGACTTCCCATCGTATGCATCTGCTTTAAGCAGGTAATAATATGTTCCGGAAGGACTCTCCTTACCGGAACTTGTTTTCCCATCCCAACTCGCTGTTGGGCCATTATGTTCCCATATCTTTAATCCCCAACGATCCCAAATACTTATCTCTATATTTTTAATACCCAGGGTAAAAATAATAAATTGATCATTTTTCCCGTCTCCATTCGGGGAAAACACATTGGGTATTCTGATGGAATCTTCACCGATTACTATGATCGTTTTACAAACGGAATCCTTACAGCCTCCGGCATTTTTTGCCACAAGGCATACATTATAAACAGTATCTTTCGTAAACGTGTGGCTCGGTGCTGCGCTGGTACTGGTATCCTGTTGTCCACCGCCAAAGTACCACAGGTAGGTACTGGCTCCCGAACTGGCATTGCTAAATACAACTTTCAAAGGTGAATTACCTGTAAGAACCGAAGGAGTAAACGCCGCTGTAGGATTTGGGTTGCCCGTGATGATGGCGGTAGAGGTTGTCGTACATCCATTCGCATCTGATACAATTACGGTATAGTCTCCCACACTCAGATTACCTATACTGTCTGTTGTGCTTCCCCCTGGAGTCCAGCTATAGGTATAGTTCCCCGTTCCTCCCGAGGCCCGGGTGCTTGCAGTACCTCCACCAGTTGAGCCGCAACCTGGTCCTGTGACAACGGGAGCAGATAAGCTCAGGGAGGTAGTAGGTTCGGTCAATGAGACCGAAGTTGTACCTGAACATCCGTTTTTATCGGTTACCGTTACGACATATAGACCAGCCGGGAGTCCTGTTAAAACTTGTGTGGTAGGTCCTGTTGACCAGGTATACGTATATGCCGGTGAACCCGAAGAGGGTATAGCAGTAATGGAACCGGTGGAATTTCCCTTGCAATTTATATTTTCCTGACTTGAAGCAGCAACCGGATTAGGGTTAACTGTCAGGGTATCCGTGTATGAATTTTTACAGGATCCGGAGGTAAATGTATAGGTAATTCCATATTTACCCCCGGTTACACGACCAGGACAAAAAGTGGAGGTTCCATTTTTGAAATCGATCAATGATCCCGCCGGACAAGTAGGACAAGAGAATGTCGCACTACCTGCATTAATAATGGCAGTATTTACCCCAGTTGTACGATAGGTCGTTCCCGACGTATCAAAATTCCAAACTCCCCTTTTCGCAATACTATCCGTTAGATTGTCCCTGAGTGTCCAGGAATAAAGCCCGGGATGAGTATCATATAATCGTACCTCAATACTCGCCCCAGGTGTAAAATACTGTGAAAAAAGGTCAATTACCTGGCCGGAGGCACAGGGAGTGGGAGAGTTTGAGCCAAACCAGGAACTCCATGTTCCTAAATAAGAACACCCACCTGTACAGCGAGGGTCTGGAGGGCCGATCTCTGCCTGGAGTGCCCCATTTTCCCATATTTCCAAAGTAAGATCTGTACACTGCTTTCCATCCAAGCCCAGCATGAAAAAATTCCAGCCAGGTGTCATATATCCACCCAACTGGGCCGAATCCCCTACTGTTATATTGGTACAAGCGGCAGAATTGCAGAACATTTTTGAATTTAAAGGGGCAGAAGTAGTCCATTTCGGAACAGGGCATTTCAGCGACATAACCGTGGGGGGCGAATGGACAATTTTTCCCATCTCTGTTTCATTTACACTTCTTCCACTCAAGAGAGATCCGTCGGGTAATTTACTGGCAACATTTTGCGCAGAAAGTGTGCTTTGCGCAATAATCAGTAAAAACATACTGACAGTAAAAATAAACAGGTTCGGCTTTTTCATGCTCTTTGTTTTTATTTGTATTAACGATAAATTCTTAATCAGACACCTACCTCAACAGGGTCACATTCCCTTTTTTGGAAACTGTTTCTCCGTTTGATAAAGTTACTGTTAAGTAATATACGAAAACTCCTGTATCCAAAGTTTTACCTTTAAAAGTCCCATCCCACCCCATGGAGGAATTTACGGTTTCAAACAGCAACTCTCCCCAGCGATCAAACACCTGCAGATGCATTTGCGTTATGCAATCGGGACCACGAACATACAGCCTATCGTTCTGACCATCTCCGTTGGGGGAAAATGCTGTTGGTATAAATATCTCCGAAGCCTTGCAACTGACAACTGTTATCAATACACTGTCAGAAGCTGAGCAATTATTTGCATCCGTTATCGTCACCTTATAATTTGTTGTCCGGTCCGGATCTGCTATGGGATTATAAATGGTATCGTTACTCAGGAAAGTTGCCGGTTTCCATAAATACCTGACTCCTCCACTGGCAGACAATTGTATGCTTCTTCCCTGGGTGATGGTCTGATTGACCCCAGCAGAAACATTAGGGTCGGAAAACTGGAGAATACTATCCACTGCCATTGCTATGCACCCACTCCCATCCGTCACCGTAACGGTGTAATAACCCGCTATCAAACCCGAAACGGAGCTGCCTGAACCCAAAGCTCCCGCACTCCAGGTATAGGTTAGCACACCAGTTCCGGCAGCACTCACTGTTATTGCCCCAACTGTTTCTCCAATACAAATATTAGTCGTGTTTGATACAGTAACGGTCGGGCCATTACTATTTTGAATAGCAACCGTTGAAACGGCCGTACATCCGTTTGCCGGATCAGTTACAGTTACCGTATAGGTCCCCATGGGCAAACCAGAAGCCGTGACACCAGATGCGCCACTACTCCAGGAATAGGAATACGTTGAACCTGCAGCTCCTGTAACCATCCCCGTTCCGTCACTATGGTTACAGGTCGCTTCTTTCACCTCCGTGATACTAACAATGGTAGGCGGAGTGACGTCACTTGTGACAGTGACCGTAGTACTTACAGAACAACTGTTGATGTCCGTTGCCGTTACTGTATAGATTCCTGCTGCAGCCACTATAGCCGGGTTGGGTGCATTAACTAACGTACCCCCATTCCATACCATATTGTCCGCGCTGGTTCCTGTTAGAGTAATACTTGTTGTGGTACAACTTAGGTTACCACTGCTCTTTGCAGTTATGGATGGTCCTCCCAAAACAGTGACTGTTACGGTAGCAGTTTGTGAAACGCAGGATGCCATGGATGTACCGGTTACGGTGTAGGTAGTTGTGCCGGTCGGACTTGCAGTTACAGATGAACCGGTAGTTGAACTTAGACCTGCGGCCGGGCTCCAGATATAGTCGATCCCCCCGCTTGCAGTAAGTGAAGCCGTTGTGCTGTTGCAAGAAATAGTCGTATTCGGGCTTGCTGTGATAACCGGATTCACACAGGCAATGTTAAACTTTGCCAGGAAAGTCGTCTCGTTTTTTCCGAGGGTAGCATTATAATAAGCTCCTGCAAGGGTCTGGAGCTTGTAGGCTGTTCCGGTTGAAACTGGTCCTTGGGCATCGCCTGCAACAAAAACATTCGTTCCATTACTGCATATATAGCTTCCGTCATCCTCTCCATCAACTCCGAAATAAGTAGCCCATTGTACAATCCCGGAGGTATTGAACTGTACAATAAAAGGTTCCTGAGTCCCTTTTCCAAATGCAGGCTGGTAAAAGCCACCGCAAGGAGATGCTTTGGGCGGAAAATCAGTTGAAGAGGCTCCTCCACATAGCCAAAC
>Ga0206820_1066_pt1 | contig 21909 bp, 15 predicted proteins | sample Alteio_BWOrgCont_84_FD_152857 | JGI IMG/M metagenome (GOLD analysis project Ga0206820, IMG submission 152857) | Enriched cells from forest soil in Barre Woods Harvard Forest LTER site, Petersham, Massachusetts, United States -... | ecosystem: Environmental > Terrestrial > Soil > Temperate forest >...
CCTCGCAAGGATCGTCGGGTTCGCAATCTTGTATCCATTCAAATGAAGCACCGGCAACACCGCGCCGTCGCGGATCGGATTGAGAAATTTATTCGAGTGCCACGATGTCGCCAGAGGCCCCGTTTCAGCCTCGCCATCGCCCACCATCACCGTCACAATAAGATCGGGATTATCAAAGGCCGCGCCAAAACCATGCGAGAGGCTGTATCCAAGCTCGCCGCCTTCATGAATAGACCCCGGCGTCTCTGGCGTGCAGTGGCTGCCAATCCCGCCCGGAAACGAGAACTGCTTGAAGAACTTCTGCATTCCCGCTACATCCGCACTCATCGCCGGATAGATCTCCGAATACACACCCTCCAGATAGCTATTGGAGAGCGTCGCCGGCGCGCCATGCCCTGGTCCGGCCAGATAGATCATGTCGAGGTCGTACTTCTTGATCAGTCGATTCAGATGCACCCATGTGAACGTCTGCCCTGGATCGGATCCCCAGTGCCCAAGCAGGCGGTTCTTGATGTGCTCTGCACGCAGTGGTTCGCGAAGCAGGGGATTCTTTTGCAGATAGAGCATGCCCACGCACAGGTAGTTGCACGCCCGCCAGTATGCATCCATCTTGCGTACTTCATCGGAAGTCAGCGACGCGTTCGCATCTTGGTGTAAGGGATAAGCGGTCGTGGTCTGCATAAAGGCCTCATGCCAAAATCTGTAGGTGGTTTGAACTACTTTCCCAGTCGAGCCATTCGTCCCACATGGATTGCAATCATCAGATCTTCTTGCGCAGGCACAACGAAAACCGTAACCGCTGAAGTCGCCACGCCGATCCTCCGCAAAGCCGGGCCCTTCGCCTGGTTCGGGCGCGCATCAATGGCAACCCCCAATCCATGCAGATCGCCGAGTATCTCCGCACGCGTAAATGCATCGTGCTCGCCGATGCCGCCGGTAAAGACAATCGCATCCAGGCCACCCAGCAGCCAGCTAAACCCGCCAATGGCCTTCGTTACACTGCGCGTGAAGATCTTCATCGCGAGTACTGCCTGCGCATCACCTTTTTCCGCCGTTGCGCGCACAGCCTTCACATCACCCGTCATTCCGCTCACACCGGCAATCCCAGACGCATGATTCAAAATCTTCTCAACAGAAGAGGTTGCATTCTTCGCATCACTCTCTTGCTGTCGCAGCATATACAGGACCAGCCCAGGATCGAGATCGCCCGGCCGCGTTCCCATGACTATGCCGCCCGTAGGTGTCAGCCCCATCGTCGTGTCCACAGAAGATCCATTCAGCAGGGCCGTCACGCTGCATCCACTGCCCAGATGTGCAATCACCATGCGTTGCGGAAATCCGAGATCTTCCTCACGCGTTCGTGAGCGCAGCTGTCGCACGATAGATTCACAGCTCAATCCATGAAATCCATAGCGTCGCACGCCTTGCTCGCGATACGCGTACGGTATCGGATAAGTAGTTGCCTCCGTCGGCATCGTTTCGTGAAACACCGTATCGAAACACGCATAGTGAGCAACATGCGGAAACCGCGCCATGCCCTCGCGAATGATCGTGACAACCTCCGGATCATGCAGTGGTGCGAATACCGCAGCTTCTTCCAGATCGCGTAGCACCTCATCTGTGATGCGCTGATGCTCGTTCAGCTTTGCTCCGGGATGCACCACCCGATATCCGACTGCATCGACCGTCGCTATCGGCGACCTGCACACCGCATCCAGTACAACGCGGATGGCTTGCAGTGGGGCCTCTGCCTTGACGTTCAAACGCCTAGCATTTGAATCGGCGCATTCCGACTCACGAAGTACGGCGTCTCCGCCTACACCGCTCAGTTCGCCGTCGAAAATACAACATGGTTCTGCGGAATGCTCTGCGTTCTCGGAGTCGAAGATCGAAAACTTGATCGAGGACGAGCCGCTATTAATTACAAGTATGCGCATAACACCGCTTTATTGAAGATGGCAAAAGTGCCGATTATTAACCGGATTCTTATGCTTTAGTGAACCGCGCACCTTCTACCAGGTGGTCTGCGACATATTTATGCGCGCTTATGGAATGTTCATAGGCTCGCTTTGTCAGCTCGTGCGCAGTGAGATGATCTCCCTTACCGTGGGCTGCAGCGGCAGCAGCATGAGCATGAGAGGCAAGATTGTGTAGTTCAGCAGCGCGGTCGTGTGTACTTTGTGGCATAGTTTTCTCCTGTTAGCTTGTTGGATGCATAACCTGGATACCTCAGCTATTCAAAGGACGATAACTGCTGATCCGTTCTCGGTCTCATCTTTAACTGCCAGCAAAGCCTTATTCGCATCATCCGGTGAAAAGACCGAGACCTTCGGTTGAATCTTGAGATCGTGAGCGATCTTCAGGAAATCGCGGCGTCCTGCCGGGTCATGTTGGCGACACTGCGTATCTGCCGCTCTCCCCAAAGCAACTTGTCATAGTTGAATCCCGGCATCTCATTGAGATGAATAGCGTTGATGGCCACGACTCCACCCTTGCGTAGACTGGATAGCGCATCCACTACTACCTTGCCGCTCGGAGCAAAGGTGATGGCCCGGTCCAGTGCAACCGGTGGCCTGTCATCTTCTCTGCCAACCCATGTCGCGTCGAGTTTTATAGCCGTCGTTCGATGAGCCGCACCGCGCGTAACGACATAGACCTCGCATCCCCAGGACTTGAGAATCGGGATCGCCAGCGTTGCGGAGCTGCCAAAGCCGAATAGGCCAACTCGCTCTCCCGACCGCACGCCGGCGACACGCAGGCTCCGAAAGCCGATTATGCCTGCACACAACAAAGGCGCCGCGTGCATCGCATCGAGTCCCTCAGGTAGCGGAAATGTAAAGTCTGCGCGCACCAAGGCATACTCGGCGCAACCTCCATCCACCGTGTAGCCGGTAAATGTTGGGTGATCGCACAGATTCTCCATATCGTGTTTGCAAAACCAGCAATCTCCATCGGTGCCGCCCATCCAGGAGACGCCAACGCGCGTCCCTGCCGGTAACTCTGCGGTGGCCCCTTCGATAACCTCTCCAACAATCTGATGGCCCGGAATCAGGCGTGGCCGTAGCGGCGGCAGATCGCCTTCTACGATATGCAGGTCTGTACGGCACACGCCACACGCGGTTACTCGAAGCAGAACATGGCCAGGCTTGATCTGCGGACGGGGAATATCTTCAATCCGTAGATAGTTCCCATCAGACGTTGGCGTTCCGTCGAAGATGGCAGCTCTCATGATTGAATCTCCTGCAGCACAGATCGATCCAATGCAATGTAGTCACACGCGGGACATATTACGGCTACAGATAGAGTCACGTAGACATCCCTATGCTGATTTGGCATCCCGCAGAAGCTTGGTCCGCCGCTCCTCGTATTCCTCGCTTGTGATCTCCCCAGCAGCATATCTCACTTGCAAAAGCTGTAGAGGCGATTGCATCTGCCGGTAGACATGCCGCCTTACCGGCATGAAGAAGGAAAAGAACATCAGCCATATGAAGAGCCACCAAAACCACCAATACGTATGCATTCCCCAGTAGTACATAGAAACCTCCACACCATGACATGCCTGACTCAGCCAGAGCTCGGCCGATTGTCGGGATTGTTCCCACAGCATCGCAGTATTCCGGCGCGAGAGTCTGTGCCCTATTGCTCACGCGATGTATTGTCACTGGGCCTATGCAATATGAAAACGGGCAAAAATGAGGATCTTGATCCCGTTCAAAATAAACCCGAAAACGACAGCTGCTGCAAATTCGCCGGCCAGTACGGACAGGTGCAACGGCGCCATGGCAATTCCGCGGTATGCCAGCACGGAGATGATCATAAGGTCGGCAATAGAAGACAGGACGAGCCATATGGTCGGGCGCAGTCCCCAGAACTGACAGCGATCTCGTATCGCATAAGTAATGGCCTGGCTGCCATAGACGGTCGCAGCGACTGTAAGAGTCCTCAGCTGTTCTATCCCAAGCCGCATATGGAACTGGCCCACCGCCAGGATCGCTGTACAAAACGCCAGAAAGCATGCCCCAAGAATGATGCTCGCTCCTGTAATCCTGCCGATCTGCCAGGAGTTAGGCATTGCGGATGGCCGCACTCTGTCCGTACTATAGGCCATGGACAGGAAGTCGCCTGTGATCATTACGATCACCATGAGCAGTGGAGTCAACACGGCGTGGCCAGTCATGACCAGGCCGATTATGAGCAGAAGCACCTGCGCCATCTTCTTCGTCGTGGATCTCAGCGTGTAGCTAAGGATGCGCTGGAACGTGATTCTCCCCACTTTGACGGCAGCCACGATGCCTCCAAGCCCTGCTTCAGTCAGCACGACACCTGCGGCCGACTTGGCCACATCGGTCGCAGTCGATACGGCAATGCCGATCTGTGCCTGACGCAGCGCAGGCGCGTCATTGGCTCCGTCTCCGCACATCCCCACCGTATGCCCATTCTTCTGGAAGGCCCTGACGAGATCGTACTTTCCCTCCGGAAGAATGCTCGCGAATACTGCGAAGTCTTCTGGCTTGACGCCGTCGGGAACTGGTCCGGGTGGGCAGACTGCGCCGTCCAGTCCCACGGCATGTGCGACGATGGCCGCCGTAGCCGGCGCATCTCCTGTCACCATGATGGTGCGCACACCCAGGGCGTGCAACTCCGAGATGAGTGAAGCCGAGTCATCTCGGGGCGGATCGCTCAGTGCAATGAAACCGATCATCTTCATGGATGCCGCAGGTCCCGCCGCTACCGCCAGGACGCGGAAGCCCTGCTTCTCCAGCTCCTCAGCCAGAGCGGCCGCATCTGGTGCCGGAGTTGTGAGGCTGATGACTGCCGTAAAGGCGCCCTTGACGATCCGAACTCCGCCACTCTTGTCATCGGTCGCAGTGGCTTCAGACATCTTTTTCGCGGGATCGAACGGCACAAACACGTTCAGCTTCGGCATACCCGATGTGGGCTTTTTAGAGGAGGCCGAGCGGATCGCTGCATCCACAGCGTCCTCGCCGCCTTCGGAGCTTGCGAGAGCGGCTAGGCCGAGGACGTAAGCTTCATCAAAACCGGGCATGGGTCGGACGCTGGTTACGGAAAGTTCATTGCGTGTCAGTGTTCCGGTCTTGTCCGCGCACAGCACATCGATAGTCGCTGCCTCGTCCACGGCGGAGAGCCGGGTCGGCAGCACGCCCTGCTTCGCCAGTGAGCGGGCTCCAATAGATGCCGAAAGAGTGAATGTTGCAGGCAGCCCCACCGGTATCGCCGCCAGGACCGATGTAAGCAACAGCGGTACGATCTCACTCCACGGCAGGGAGTGAGCGTAGGCATACGCTCCCATGAGGAGGATTACGGCGGCATTGAAGATGGCAAGATTGCGTACGATCCGCAGCACAGCCTTCTGCTGTGAACTGACGACATGGGCCATGCGAACGAGCTCGGCGGTGCGGCCAAATTTAGTGCGGATGCCGGTCGCTGTCACCACCGCCGTCGCTTCGCCGCGCCGCACAAGCGCCCCTGCGTAGGTATCCGCACCCGGTCCGGCCTCGATGGGCAGCGATTCGCCTGTAAGCATCGATTGATCGAGCAGGACAGAACCATCGAGTAGATGCACATCGGCTGCGACCACTCCACCGAGCGACAGCTTCACTAAGTCTCCGCACACCAGCTCAGCTGCCGGCAGGATCTTCCAGACTCCATCGCGCTGGATGGAAGCATTCAAGGCAAGCCGTGATTTCAAGGCAGCGAGGGTAGCCTGGGCGCGGCCCTCTTGAAAGTACGCCAGGGCTGCGTTGAAGATCAGCAGGCTCGCAATGATTGCAGCTTCGAGATATTTGTGCAGCACCACCTGAAGCACAATGGAGGCTTCGAGCAACCAGGGGACAGGGGCCCAGAACTTGGCCAGGGCATTTCGAAGCGGATGATCCGACGTATCGGGCATCGCATTGGGGCCGTCCTTTTCGAGACGGCTGCGCGCCACATCGCTGGTGAGTCCATTCGTTTCTATTTTTGACCAACCTGGATTGCTGTTTGAGACGAAAATGGGTGGCCGCCTGCAGAATTACGAAGGCTCACCACATTGAGGCCGAGGAGCAACTGAAGCATCTTCAGCCGCTTAGCTACGGTTTTACCCGTTGCTTTGGCACGCAGAATGAGTGCAAGGGCATTTTGTCTTCGTAACGCCATCTGCTTCGGCACAGGCGGTGCTGCAATGTTTACTTCCGGCTGCGGCCTTGCAGCCACAAGCGGGATAGGCACATTTTGCTCCGGTTTCCATGAGAATCCTCTTTCCACTTCTTGGCGGCAAAGCCACCTGGTAAGAGCATTGCACCCAATTTCCCAATAATCTGGTTCGTTTTGCTCATTCAATCCATTGCTGAAGCCGCTACTATCGGGGGGAGGGTGATTCCCATGTCTGATGCAGGCACATGACAATAAATCCCCGTGCTGGTCAATGCGCTACTACTGCCGACCTCGTCGACCTGACGAAGTTGATCACTTCCTATTATGAAGACCGCCCCGATTCCCATATTTCAGAAGAACGCGTAGCCTTTGGCACTTCTGGCCATAGGGGCTCGTCTTTTAAGCGTTCCTTCAATGAATGGCACATTCTCGCCATTACTCAGGCGATCTGTCTCTACCGGCGGCAGCAGGGAATCGATGGCCCGCTCTTCTTAGGTATTGACACGCACGCTCTGTCGCAACCGGCTCTGGAGAGCGCTCTGGAAGTGTTGGCTGCGAATGGTGTTGACGTCATGCTGGCAGCGAAGGACGAATTCACGCCTACCCCTGTGATTTCGCATGCAATTCTCGGCTACAACCGTGGACGAGCCGCGGGGCTGTCTGACGGCATTGTGATTACGCCCTCGCACAACCCTCCGGAATGGGGCGGATTTAAATACAACTCGCCTCATGGTGGTCCTGCCGAAGCGTCAGTCACTTCATGGATTGAGTCGAAAGCTAATGAGTTTCTCGCCGCAAATCTTAGCGGCGTCCAGCGCATGCTCTTCGGAAAAGCTTTGCTGGCCCCAACAACGCACCAGCATGACTACATGAGTGCGTATGTTGAAGATCTCCGCAGCATCATTGATATGGATGTCATCAGCAACTCCGAAATAACGATCGGAGTCGATCCACTTGGCGGGGCTGGTGTTCATTACTGGCCACTCATTGCCGAACATTACGATCTCAGGCTCAGGGTTGTAAATAAAATTGTCGATCCTACGTTCCGTTTCATGACGCTCGATTGGGACGGTCAGATCCGCATGGACCCCTCGTCGCAATATGCCATGCAGTCCCTCATCGCATGGAAGGGCGGCTTCGATATCGCGTTCGGCTGCGATACGGACCATGATCGTCACGGAATTCTGACAAATTCCGTAGGTCTACTGCCGCCAAATCATTATTTGACTGTCTGTATCGACTATCTGTTCACCCATCGTCCAGCATGGAGAAGCGACACTGCCGTTGGGAAAACGGTGGTCAGCAGCAGCATGATCGATCGCGTCACATCGAAGCTGGGCAGGCAGCTCTATGAAGTTCCGGTCGGCTTCAAATACTTCGTAGACGGTCTCTTGCACGGCAAGCTGGGCTTTGCCGGCGAGGAGAGCGCCGGCGCCTCGCTTCTGCGGCGGGACGGAACGGTATGGACGACAGACAAGGATGGCATCGCCGCTGGGCTACTGGCAGCCGAGATTACGGCCGTGATGAAAAAAGATCCGGGCGAGATATATCGCGCACTTACCCGGGAACTCGGCGACTCATCGTACGACCTTACCGAAGCCCCGGCAACGACATTAGAGAAGCAGGCGTTGCAAAGACTGAACAAAGAAAGCATCCAGACTCCCAATCTTGCCGGAGAGAAAATTCTGGCAGTGCTGACCGATGCACCAGGTGACGGAAGTTCCATCGGCGGCATCAAGGTAGTAGCTGAAAGCGGATGGTTCGCCGCGCGGCCATCCGGTACGGAAGATATTTATAAGATATACGCCGAGAGCTTTCGCGGGAACGATTGTCTGCATCAAATCGAAAAAGAGGCTCAGTTGATCGTCGCTGATGCGCTGCTGGCGATAACCTCTATTGTCTAATAACTGGCAGCGAGGGTAGGATGTTGAGCGATCCAAAAGCTGTCACTATCTGGTCCAAGGTGGAGGGAATCGATGCATTGGCTGAGCTGGCACTCAACCTGCACTGGTCCTGGAATCACGCTTCAGACGATCTTTGGAAGCAGCTCGACTCGGAACTATGGGAGACCACGCAAAATCCCTGGGCCATGCTGCAGACGGTCTCTGCGCAGAAGATAAAAGCTGTCTTGGCAGAACCTGACTTCCGTCAGCGTCTTGACGATCTGCTGCGCCAGAACCGCGAATCCTACCGAGCCGATGCATGGTTCCAGCAGAAGCACCATGGTGCTGCGCTCACATGCATAGCTTACTTCAGCATGGAGTTCATGCTCAGTGAAGCGTTACCTATCTACTCTGGCGGACTGGGCAATGTCGCTGGCGATCAGATGAAGGCAGCCAGTGATCTCGGTGTGCCCGTTATCGGTGTCGGTTTGCTCTACGGTCAGGGCTACTTCCGCCAGGACTTCGATGCAGACGGCGATCAGCAGGCGCTCTATCCCGTGAACGACCCCGGCCAGCTGCCGATCCGCCCTTTGCGGCACCCGAATGGCGAGTGGTTGCGTTTGCAGATTCAAATACCCGGATCGAATATCTGGTTTCGATGCTGGGAAGCGTCAGTTGGAAGAACGAAGCTCTACCTGCTCGATGCCAATGACTTTGCGAATACTGCTGCCCACCGAGGGATTACCGGTCAGCTCTACGGCGGCGATGCCGAAATGCGTTTGAAGCAGGAGATTATTCTCGGCATCGGCGGCTGGCGTCTGTTGCGAGCATTAGGCCTGCAACCCGAGGTATGCCATCTGAACGAAGGTCATGCCGCGTTCGCCATTCTCGAAAGAGCACGCTCCTACATGGAAGATCATGCGGTATCGTTCGATCTGGCATTAAATGTCGTGCGCGCCGGAAATATATTTACGACCCATACTGCTGTTACCGCTGGTTTTGACCGCTTCGATCCCGAACTCATCTATCGATATCTCAGTCACTATGCGGTGGATGAACTCGCTATTCCAATCGAAAATCTGCTCGCGATGGGAAGACAGAACTCCGGCAATGCTTTGGAGCCCTTCAATATGGCCTATCTTGCGCTCCGTGGCAGTGGTCAGGTAAATGGTGTGAGCAAGTTGCACGGACAGGTAAGCCGGCAGATATTTCAACCTCTTTTCTCCCGATGGCCGCAGGATGAGGTGCCAATTGCTTCTGTGACCAACGGTATACATGTGCCGACCTGGGACTCAGCAGGCGCGGATGCACTCTGGACCACAGCATGCGGCAAGAAGCGCTGGCATGGAGAGCATCTAGACAAAGATGACATTCGGCGATTAACGGATGCGCAGTTGTGGCAAATGCGCACAGAAGGGCGGAAGGCTTCGATTGGTCACATGCGTAAACGCTATGTGCGGCAACTTGCCTCAGAGGGGGCGCATTCCTTGGATACCAGCAGCCTATTAAATGAAGAGGTCCTGACGGTAGGATTTGCACGCCGCTTCGCCACCTACAAGCGTCCCAACCTTCTCTTGCACGACCCGGAACGGTTGGTTCGCATCCTTTGCAATTCCCAGCAACCCATCCAGTTGATTCTTGCTGGGAAAGCTCATCCACAGGATCTTCCGGGGCAGGCATTGATCAAGCAGTGGAACGATTTCATTAAACGTCCGGAGATCCGCGGTCGTGTGATCTTTCTGAGCGATTACGACATGATGCTGGCGCAGGAACTGGTGCAGGGCGTCGACCTTTGGATCAATACCCCGCAGCGTCCCTGGGAGGCGTGTGGAACCAGCGGAATGAAGATCCTTGCGAATGGAGGTCTCAATCTCTCGGAACTGGATGGCTGGTGGGCCGAAGCTTACTCCCCTGAAGTGGGCTGGGCCATTGGCGATGGCAGAGAGCATGGTAACGATCCAGCATGGGATGCGGTAGAAGCCGAAGCGCTCTATACATTGTTGGAACGCGAGGTCATTCCTGAGTTCTATGAGCGAGACAGCAAAGGCATGCCCAAGAGGTGGTTGAACCGCATCCGGGAGAGCATGGCGCGGCTCACGCCAGAGTTCTCCGCCGGACGTACGATTCGCGAATATACGGAGAATCACTACATTCCTGCCGCTGCCGGCTACAGCGAGCGTGCAGCGAGAGACAGTACAGTCGGGAAGGACCTGCTTCAGTGGCAACAGAAGATCACGCAGAACTGGAACTCCGCACACTTTGGAAGTATGGGCGTTGAAACGCATGACGGTCTGCACTACTTCTGGGTTCAGGTCTTCTTGGGTGCGTTGAGCTCGGATGATACGAGGGTCGAACTCTACTCAAACTCCATTCCGGGAGTGCTATCTGTTCTAGAACCTATGTCTCCATGTAAAGATTGCTCTGCTGCCATGGGCTTCCGGACATATTTTGCCCAGGTATCCGCGACGCGTCCCGCCAGTGATTACACACCGTGCATCATCCCCCATCATGCCAGCGCCTCGGTACCGCTGGAAGCTTCGCAAATTTTGTGGCAACACTAAGGGAGCCTGCTGTGGGCGATTCACAATCGGTTGCAACTGATCCTCACGCCGCTGCCGCCAAAGACATATATGGCAGCCATCCCTATCCGTTGGGTGCAACAGTAAGTTCCAAGGGGACAAACTTCAGCGTCTTCTCCGCCAGCGCAACGCAAATGCAAATTGTTCTGTTCGACAATGCTGAGCCCGGCCCACCGAGTCGGGTCATTGATCTCGACCCGGTACTGAACCGCACTTCGCACTATTGGCACATCTTTGTTCCCGGCATTAAGCCGGGCCAACTCTACGGGTACCGCGCCAATGGCCCAGCCGATCCACAAAACGGACAGCGCTTCGACAGCCAGAAAGTGCTCATCGATCCCTATGGCAACGCAATCTCTGTCGGTCTCTATGACCGTACTGCTGCCAGTCGGGCTGGAGATAACGCAACAACTTCAATGAAGAGTGTCGTAGCGGATCTACATGCATTCGACTGGGAGGGAGATAGACCGCTCAATCGGCCATTTCACAAGACCGTGATCTACGAGATGCATGTTGGTGGGTTTACGCGGCACCCAGACTCCGGCGTCGCTGCTGCCAATGCAGGCACGTATCGCGGAGTCGTTGAGAAGATCCCGTATTTGTTGGAATTGGGCATCACGGCAGCTGAGCTGTTGCCCGTCTTCCAGTTCGATGCACAGGCTGCTCCTCCCGGACTCACCAACTACTGGGGCTACAGCCCGGTATCCTTCTTTGCTCCTCATCTTGCCTATAGCAGCTCCAAGGATCCGCTCGGCTGCCTCGATGAGTTTAGGACAATGGTGAAGGAGCTGCATCGCGCGGGCATTGAAGTGATTCTCGACGTTGTGTACAACCACACCGCCGAGGGAGATGAGCACGGACCAACACTCTGCTTCCGGGGCCTTGAGAATAGCTTCTATTACATTCTGAATAAGAATGATAAAGCGACGTATGCGAATTACACGGGCGCTGGAAACACACTCAAGGCAAATCACTCCGTTGTGAAGCGCCTTATTCTCGACAGCCTTCGGCACTGGGTTGCAGAGATGCATGTAGACGGCTTCCGTTTCGATCTTGCATCTATCTTCTCGCGTAATGAGATGGGCGAACCTATTCTGAACTCCCCCATCCTCTGGGATATTGACTCCGATCCTGTGCTGGCCGGTACGAAGCTGATTGCCGAGGCATGGGATGTTGGCGGACTGTATCAGGTAGGCACGTTTGGACAAGACAAATGGAAAGAGTGGAATGGAGAATTTCGCGATGACGTGCGCAGCTTCATCAAAGGAGACGCGAATACAGTCTGGAAGCTGAGAGAGCGTATCACCGGCAGCTTCGACCTGTATAAAGAGGGCGCACGGCCTGCTGGGCAGAGTATTAACTTCATCACCTGCCATGACGGCTTTACGCTCAATGATCTGGTCTCGTATAATGCGAAACATAACGAAGCGAACTATGAACTGAACAGTGATGGCCCGAATAAGAATTTTAGCTGGAACTGCGGAGTGGAAGGATCGACGACAGTAGCCGATGTCGAACTTCTACGAACAAGACAGATTAAAAATCTTTTTGCCCTCAATCTGCTTTCCATAGGCACGCCAATGCTGCTCATGGGAGACGAGGTTCGGCGGACACAGCAGGGCAATAACAATGCATACTGCCAGAACAACGAGGTCAGTTGGTTTGACTGGAATCTCCGTGCGACTAACAAAGATATACTTCGTTTTGTGCAGCACATGATTCGTGCCCGCCTCCACTTTGATGAAGGGGGGAATAGCGGACGTATGTCTCTGGAGGAGTACCTCACCAGGGCTCACATTGAGTGGCATGGCGTTGAACTTGGCAAGCCCGATTGGAGTCCCGACTCCCATAGTCTTGCCTTCACGTTGCAGAACCTCGCCGCCAGCCAGGTGCGGTACATCGCGATCAATGCCTACTGGAAGCCGCTGGAGTTCGCACTACCGCCCGTCACTGGTAATCCTGGCGCAGGTTGGCTTCGCCTTATGGATACTTCGCTACCTTCCCCGAATGACATTGTGGCAGACGGGAAGGGAACACCTGTGGATGGGGCCAAATATCTCGTTAATCCAAGATCGATCATCATGCTTCAGTACAAATCCCCCATAAAAATTTAGATGCACCGTTCGCTGCCTATGCGAAATCGAGAAGGTGCGAGCAAGGGGTGTCAAACAGCACGGCTTTCTCCAGGCTTACACGCTGCATATTGCGATTCCATCGCCAGGCTTATACTGTTCAGAGGATTTCCGCTGTTTATTCAGATCGGAATCGGCCAGGATTTTGAGCGGCATCTGCTCGCTGGCGAATCTGCACAGGTCCAGGTGATCGCCGATGGCCGCAACTCCAACACCGGCGGCACGGCACTGGGATATTTCAACAGCGTGGTCGAAGACTTCAACGCCAGTTGGCAAGCCGATCACGGCCAGACCGGTCCGCCGATTCGGATCGTCACCCGCTCGTGGTACAACCCCAATCTGGATTCACGCTGGAGCATGATCCCAAGCCTGATCGGCACGCTCACGATGATGGGTACGCTGATGCTTACGGCCATGTCCGTCGCTCGTGAGCGCGAGCAGGGAACGTTTGACCAGTTGCTCGTCACCCCGTACCGGCCGTCTGAAATCATGGTGGGAAAAGCCATCCCTAACATGGCTATCGGATTGACTCAGTCGACTACAATTTTATTGATCGCTCAGTTTTGGTTTCACATTCCCTTCGCCGGTTCCTTTGTCGTTCTTTATCTCGGACTGGGGCTTTTCCTGATGGCTGCGGTCGGTCTCGGCCTTTTGGTCTCCTCCATCTCTGCGACTATGCAACAGGCGATGCTCTACGCATTCCTTCTGGTGATGCCATTCGCCCTCCTCTCCGGCCTGACAACACCGTTCAGCAGCATGCCGAAGTTCCTGCAATCCGTCATGATCATCAACCCTCTCCGCTATGCTCTCGACCTCACCAAACGGGTTTACCTGGAGGACGCCGGCTTTGCCCAGCTTCTTCCTGATCTATTGCCGCTCACAGTAATTGGCCTGATAACTCTATCCGGTGCGGCTTGGCTATTCCGTCGACGGCTGAGCTAAGGTAGGGGAACAAGCACGGGAGACATCTGTCGCTTCTGATGCGGGAATGATCTCAATCAAACCTCTGCGCTCATTCCTCATCTTTCAGCTCTGAAACCTCTTCGGCCTGTGCGTACATGGCGCACAGCAATGCCGCTGAATAGACTGCACATCTGCCATCCTCGAACGTGACAATTATGCTGTCCGCCAGCCTTTCCGCCGAAACAATGCGGGGATGCGTTTCCATGCCACATTCTTACGCTGTATCGTTTTGACCGTCTGCCTGCTAGCGAACCAACTACACTACGAAGTGGAGCACTCAATGAGCGACGCTGTAAACGCAGAGCCGTGCGGCAAGTGCCACGGAACGGGCAATGGCGATTACGACAGTCCGTGCCAGGAGTGCGGTGGAACTGGTGTTATCCCGCCATCTCCCGTGACTCCCCACCAAATCCCATCAAACTGACCCACTAGCGAGTTTTGGCGTGAGTATCGAAACCATAAAGACATAGAGTCTCAGCATCAGCGATAATTCCTAGTTATCACTAGTCGCGATAGAGCATCGTTCTAGTCATTAATGCAACTAGATTGTTTGGTGTACATCGTTCGCTGACCGCTTACAAATTTATAGGTTTAGCAGGTTTGCGCTTGGAAGCGACGACAGGAGGAATAAGATCGCCTTTCTTTAGGTGAATAGTGATCCAGTTGCGCGTACATAAACGGGATGAGACCATGCCGTTCTTCCAATCATCGTTCCGACTCTTTTCCTTACTCCACTTCCTGATGGCAGCATTGACTCTAGCGATCTTTCTCTCCTGAATCCGTTGGCGTGTCTTCTTGACCGATTCTTCTGCAGTGGTCCTATGTCCGCAGTCGTTCGAGCAGTATTTCCTGCGTCTATGGATCTTAAGGAAATAGTCACCGCAGCGTGGACATGGGTCAGCCAGCAGGTCACATGCAGGGTTCGATATCAGATGAGTGAATGCTTCTAGTACGCCATCGACATATCCGTGCGGCGCATTTGATGAAGGCTGTGGCTGCCAATCAAGATGTGCCCGTCCTCCGGGCGTGATGTAAAGTTTTGTCTGGCCCGAATCGATCCAATCCCGTAGCTGCGGCGCTCGCTCGAACAGGACGTGGAGGTTTCGGCCAGCCATTCTCCAATCCTCCACTAGTCCTCGTAGCTGCTTTTGCTTATCCGAAGGCCCTAGTCGGACCCTTTCCCTTTTGGGACCCCTGCGGGAAAGTGGGGGATTCGAACCCCCGATAGAACTTTGAGGTCCTATAACGGTTTAGCAAACCGCCGCCTTCAGTCACTCGTCTGTAGTAGATTTTGTAGACGCCAAAACCTCACAGGTGTAAACGTTTCAACAGAGTTCAACAAATCTCAACAAGCGACGCTGAATCGAAATGAGTTGTAACAGCCTATCTGTCATTGGCTTGTCAAAAAGGCTGTGCCCTGCTTCGGGAACAGGGGGTCGGAGGCTCGAATCCTCTCTCCCCGACTATTACATCCTTCGGAATTTAGGCAGACGACGAAGTTATCTTTCTCATAAGAAAATTGTATTTTTGTAATTCTGCGTTGACTCCAGAATGGAGCTCAGCCATGCTCTGCAAAGGCAATGCGTGACTGCAGGGAAGAGATCGACCGCTTTCCGAGCCATGCGCAAACGATGTTGCAGGGTGATCCTATGCTGATTTTTTTAAATCCCCGTTGTCTTGAGCCGACATATTGTATAGTTGCCGTCTCAGGTCCAGGTGATTTTCTGGATTGTCTTCTCCGCGCCGAATGGCATATGGAATGATGGGCTCACACGATGCCGCTCTGGCAGAGTGTATAGCTTTCTCAAATTAAGCTCATATCGATCTTCGAAACACCTTTTAGGTGAAGCGAAGACAGGGGATATCTGCATAGAGTACCCATGCATAGTCCTGCCCACCCTACATACATTTGGAGATATTCTCATGTTGCTGCCCAAGATCCAAACACTACGCGCTCTTGTATTTTCTCTCGTCTTAATTTCCGCCAACTCTCCGCTGCACTCTCAGGCGCCTTTGAGGAGCGGCACTGTTGCAGATGCTGCGACGCCTCGCATAGGCATCCTATTGCCGGTCAATCCGAAGGACTACAAAGTTATTCAAGACGCTGTAATTGAGACGCGCGTAGATACATTTGGACCGTTTCAGTTCACGGTGGGGATGATCGATAAGGTGCCGGTCGTATATAACATTGCTCCCGGCGATGGTCCTTTGGTGCGCAGCCTTGCGGCAGAGTCGATGTTCGAGCATTACAACATCCGAACCGTGATCTATCCCGGTACTTCGGGTGCCGCTCTCGATCCAGACCAGATGCATGTAGGAGATATTGTTCTCGGCGCAAAAAACATCCAGACCAGCAACTTCTTCATGGATCAGGATGGCAGCATCGCCACAGGGGAGTTTGATACCGCAACGCGCAAAGAGCCCTTTCGCGATCTCTATGCCGACCCAAAGCTTCTTTCCATGATGGCCTGCTCTGCGACTCGCACTGCATCGCAAACCACTCTGCCAGCCTGGGTGAATCCATCTTCTACCAATACAAAGCCGGCCATCTTTTACTTTGGAGTGCAGGGAACTACAACGCTATGGATAGCGGAGCGTGGTCTGTTCGACAAGATTCGCCATACCTTTCATCACATGGATGAAGACGGCGACTGGTACTCCAACCTGGCGGCATCGCTTTATCACGTACCGTTTATTGAGGTAAGTGTCATCGCAAACAGCCTCACCGAATTTCCGAATGGCTTTCGCGGCCGTTCTCCGGCACCGAAGGGGGAAGATGGATCGGACTTTGTGGCGCAGCGCATAAGCTATCGGGTCGCCGTAGATCTGATTCGCCAGTCTGGTCCTGATCTGCTCACGGGCAATTTTGGCAACCCGCAAGTCAGCCCTTTTCCCAAGAGCTACTTCGATACCCCAAAAGATCCGCATGAGCTATTGAAAGGCCTGGACTGCAAATAACCTCTAAATACGGTTATTGCTTCTATAAGAAAATTTCATCGATGAAGTTCTTTATTGACGCGAAAAAAGAATTCACGCATCCTAATGCCAGTTAATGAAAAATTCACAGGAAAGGAGCCAGGTGCTTTCAAGCCAGCGTTAGTTGAGCTGTCAGCCGATCATTATGTTGAACTCTTTCTCCAAATCCTGTAATCGATCCGAGCACTACAAAGTCACTGCCTCCAGTCCAGGGGACTTCCTTGATTGCCTCCTCAATGCTAAGTGGCATAAGGAATGATGTGCCGCACCGCGCCGTTCCGGCTGGGTGCATAAACTCTCACACACCGAAAATTATTCGCTAACTATCCGTTACACGGGATTGCACCTACGTGTGTTTCGAATAGCCCGCGATCTCATCTGTGCAGCTATGCGCGCCGGCATACGTGTCTCCGGCTGACACTTTTCCGTGCCTGATCGGCGCGTATTTTCTAATTCGAGGAGGCCTTCATGCAAGCTATCGCGAGAATCAAATCATGCGTATATGTCGTGTATGTAATGGGTTTTGTTGCTCTTTTACTTCTTCCAGCTGTACGTGTCGCGGCTCAGAGCGCCGTCAATGGCAGCATCACCGGCACAGTCACAGACGCCTCCGGCGCTCTTGTGGGCGGTGTGACCGTGGTAGTCACCAACACGGACACGGGGGCCGTCCGTACCGTAAAAACCGGGAATGACGGTATATATATCGTGCCCGTTCTTCAGTCCGGCCATTATCAGGTTCTTGCCGGTGGCGGCTCTTTTGGAAAGATAAATCGCAGCAATCTCACTCTTACCGTGGGCCAGACGCTGACTGTGGATGCCATGTTGCCGGCGGCCTCCGTCTCCACGCAGGTGGTCGTTACTACGGCAGCGCCGTTGCTCGACACCTCAAAGGTAGAGGTGTCACAGACGGTCAATCAGAAGTTGATCAGCAATCTGCCCACAAATGGACGCCGCTGGGACAACTTCGTCCTCCTGACACCTAACGTCGTCCCTGACGGTCCGAATGGTCTTGTCTCATTCCGCGGCATCTCTGGCATTTACAACAACAATATGATCGACGGCACCAGCAACCAGATCGCTCTCTTCAATGAGGCTCGCGGCCGTTCGATCGGCTCTCCCTACGTATTCTCGCCCGATTCCATCAAGGAGTTTGAATCCAGCGCTTCTGGCTACTCGGCTGAGTTTGGCCAGGCTCCCGGTGGCGTTATCAATGCGATTACCAAGTCGGGCAGCAACGAAATTCACGGAGATCTCTTCTACTACCTGCGCTACCCCGCGCTGAATGCTTTGGACCCGATTGCGAAATACACTGGCCGGCTGAACAACCAGGCGTTTCTGCTATCGCCGCCCGTGCATCAGCAACAGCAGTTCGGCGGATCCGTCGGCGGCCCCATCATCAAAGACAAGCTCTTTGGATTCTTTACTTATGATGGATTCCGCAAGGTAAATCCAATTCTTTTCTATTCCAGTACATCCTCCGCCACTGTCAATGGCTTTGCCTGTCCTGCGGCTATTAGCGTCACGCAGTGCAACAACGCGAAGGCCTTCATCATTGGCCAGAATGGATCGTTCCCTCGCACCGGCATTCAAGACATCTTCTTTCCCAAGCTGGACTATCAGCTAAACGAGAAAAATCATCTTAGCGCCAGTTTCTTATTCGCCAACTTCCGCCAGCCCAACGGCTATATCACCACGCCGACCGTGGCAAACAGCGCGAATTCTACCAATGGCCGGAACGACTTCCATGAGCGCTACATTGTGGCGAACTGGGAGACGGTGCTCTCCAGCGCGATGGTGAATGCTCTGCACTTCCAATGGTCACGCGATCTCGAGGTGAGCGGCGTAAACGGCCCTGGCCCGGCCTTCACCATTGGATCGTCCTTCCTATCCTATGGTGAGAGCCTTGCTCTTCCCCGTCCTGCTTTTCCGGATGAACATCGTATTCAGGTCTTCGACACTTTTACTTACGTGCATGGCAAGCACACGATCAAGGCAGGCATCGACATGAATTTTATTCATGAGCATGTAGCCAACCTCTTCCAGGGCAATGGCAACTATACTTATGCTGCTTTCGCCGGCCAGACGCAGACGGGCAATGCAGGCGCCTTCTTCAACTGGGTGCAGGATATTTATGGTGTAAATGGCGGCCAGCACTACACCCAGTTCACCCAGGTCAACGATCCGATAACGCACGCCGGCATCGACGACTTCTGGGGCAAGAACCTTGCTGGTTTTGCGCAGGACGACTGGAAGTTAAAGCGCAATCTTCTACTCTCCTTCGGCGTGCGCTATGACTTGCAGCTTGTCCCACAGCCAACCAGACCCTATACCAACAGCTATAACGGCGCACCCAGTCCACTTGGCAATAGTGTGACCAGCTCTATCCACATCAACACTAAGATGATCCAGCCACGCATTGGTTTTGCATGGACCCCGCTTAAGAGCACCACCGTGAGCGGCGGCTACGGCATCTTCTACGGCCTTACCCCCTATTCCATCTATTACAACGAACGCGTCACAAATGGCGTATTCCAGCAGCAATACACAGTGAAGAACGGTGCGATCACGGCTGCACCCGGATCGGAGACCGGCATCTCCGTCGCCTATCCTGCCGGTGCCCCGGATAATACCGGCGTCCTCTTTCTTCCCCCAGGACCTGCATTGGCTGCGCCCTTTCCCGGAGCGGTCACACCTACCGTCAACGGATCGGCCGGCCTCACGCCACTCTCTTTCCGTGGCATGGATCCCAACTACACCAACCCGTATACGCACTCATGGGATCTTTCAGTGCAGCAGGTGCTTCCGTTCAAATCAACGATCACAGTGGCCTATGTGGGTACACGAGGGATGCGTCTTCCTTACTCGACGGACGCCAACCTGCCCACTACTACTCTGACCAAGACGTATGATGTCATCGATACAAGCGGAAATACGACCTCTACTGTCACTGTGCCGTTCTATTCCAGCTCTTTGGCGCGGCCTTCCCCTAATGATGGGGTCATCCTCGTGGCTCACAGTGGAATCAACACCTGGTACAACTCCATGGCCACCACCATCAGCAAGCCGTTCGATCATGGTCTTGAGCTTCTGCTGAACTACACGTGGTCCAAGGCGATCGATGGTGGGCAGGTCTCGGGTGTGAATGCCGCCTTCAACGGCACGGACGTTATCTTGGATCCCTATAACTTCAAAGGTCCAGGAGGACTGAATCAGTACAGTCGTTCGGATCTGGATATGCGTGGCCGTTTCGTGGGCAGCATCGTCTATTCACCGGTCCTGAGCATAGGGCCGTCGTATATACGTATGGCTGCGAACGGCTGGACCATCTCGGGTACGGCGACGGAACAGACTGGCCAGCCGCTTACAGCAATGATGTCGGTCAGTCCCGCAGCAGCTACAACAATCGATGGCGGTGTGACCGGCGGAGAGGTGAACCTGAACGCGGCCAGTGCAGCGGGCCGCGCTCCCCAGATCGCACGCAATGGTATCCCTGGCCCGGGTATCCGCAATGTGGATGCGCGTATCGGTCGCGATTTCAAACTCCATCAGAACATGAAATTTGAAGTCTTCGCAGAGGCCTTCAACGTAGCTAACCGGCAGGAGATTCAGGCCCAGAATCTGAATGCCTTTACCCTTACTTGCACCGGAACTCACACCAACGCCTGCATTGCCCCCGTTGCCCCATCCGCAACACCATTCGGAACGCCGACCTCGACCAGCGGTATTCTCTATGGGCCACGTCAACTCCAATTTGCCGCTAAACTTACTTTCTAACCGCAAGACGGCTGGAGTACACGCATTCCAGCCGTCTTACCTTTGTTTTGGGATAAGGAATGGTCATCATGTTGCATGGTCTTACAGAAATGAGTTCCAGTCTCGCAGATCCAGTACTACAGTCGCAGTGGTTTGTTGTCGCCAAAAGTTCTGACGTTATTATTGGTAAACCTGTACAAGCAAATCTTCTTGGAATAGACGTCGTGCTTTGGAGAACAGAGACAGCGATTCATGCCTGGCGCGATCTCTGTATCCATCGTGGCGCAAAGCTTTCGCTTGGCCATGTGCAGGATGATTGCCTTGTTTGTCCGTATCATGGTTGGAAATATGCAGATACTGGAAGCTGCGTCTTCATCCCTGCACAGCCGGACCGCACTCCTCCTTTGCGCGCTCGCGCCGATGCATTTTTTGCACGCGAACGCTATGGTCTAGTGTGGATCTGCGTCGGACAACCTGCCGGGGATATTCCAAACTTTCCCATGGCAGATGATCCTTCATTTCGCTGCATACTTTGCGGGCCTTATCGCTTTGAAGCAAAAGGCCCCCGTCTCATTGAAAATTTTGTAGATGTTGGTCACCTGCCCATCGTACATGGAGAGCTTCTTGGCGATCCTGCGCATGCCATTATCGCGGATTATGAGATACATCCTGGAGACGCAGACGGGGAGGGTCCATACAGCGGAGAGATTAGTATCCTTCAGCCTGATCCAGATGGTACGGGCCGACCGGGCGAGGTGAGCTATCGTTACAAGGTTCACGCGCCTTTGACGGCAAGCTTTATTAAGTCGCAGGGTTCTTCTCGTCAGTGCATTCTGGATACAGTAACTCCTATCAGCGAGAACGTGAGTGAAGCATGGGCCATACTCGCTTTGAATTACGCTCACGATACATCAGATAAATCGCTCCAGCTATTTCAGGACAAAATTACCCTGCAGGATAAATTAATTGTTGAATCGCAGCGTCCCGAACTGCTTCCGCTGGACCTGCAAGAAGAGTTACATCTTCGCTCCGACCGTATGGCCATCGCCTATCGCACATGGCTTAAGACTACGAACATGAAATACGGGATCGCGTAGAGAAAGGCAGGCCGACTGCTATGGATATGCTTCCAGTGACCGCGGCAAAACCTAAATGGCTCGTCAGCGGTGACTTCGACGGCTTTCTTGGACTCTTTTTCAGTGGCCTTCCCGATCTGCTACTCATCGCCGGCCTTGGCGTAGTCTGCGGACTCCCACAGGGCCTCATGGTAACGAGAGTGCTGCCTGGAGTTGCCATCTCCGTGCTTTTCGGCAATCTCTTTTATTCCTGGCAGGCTTATCAACTGGCAAAACGAACCGGCAGGAATGACGTCACAGCAGTTCCTTTCGGCGTTAATGCGCCAACGATCTTTGCATACATCTTTCTCGTGATGGCGCCGGTCTATCGCACGACACACGATTCCAACCTGGC